>ERZ827478.1991-NODE-1991-length-11877-cov-2.531128_pt1 | contig 11877 bp, 9 predicted proteins | sample MGYA00519705_ERZ827478 | MGnify/ENA primary metagenome ERZ827478 (study PRJEB31778, sample SAMEA3449318) | human gut metagenome | biome: human gut; feature: human-associated habitat; material: faeces | place: United Kingdom | collected 2010/2012 ... | reverse complement strand
CTGTTTGTTAACCGCCGTCGTCTGCGTGAGGTGGCGCAGGCGGCAATGACCAGTATTCACGTCACATTGCCACTGGATACGCTCGTTTCTGAGCTTTCAATTGCCCGCTGTCAGCTGGTGGCAATTTGCCGTGCACTGGCGCAGGACGCACGGTTGATCGTGATGGATGAACCAACCGCTTCGCTGACCCATCAGGAAGTGCAAGGGTTATTACAGGTGGTGCATCAATTGCGGGAACGCGGGATCTGCGTGGTCTTCGTCAGTCATCGTCTGGAAGAAGTGATGGAAGTTTCCGACCGTATTTCAGTGCTGAAAGATGGTGAGCTGGTCGGGACCTTTCCGGCCGCAGAGATGACCACAAAACAACTCAGTTTTCTGATGACCGGCCAGGAGTTCGAATATCAGGTACGAGAGTTGTGGCAGGGAAAATCCAGCACCCCGGTGCTGGAGGTGCGTAATTTAAGTCGTCATGGGGAATATCAAAATATTAACTTGCGGGTGGAAGCGGGCGAAGTGGTGTCGATTGTTGGCCTGCTTGGTGCGGGGCGCACGGAATTATGTCTGAGTCTGTTTGGTATGACCCGACCGGATGCTGGTGAGATCCTCATCAACGGTCAGCCGGTTACACTGCATAGTAACCAGGACGCCATCCGCCACGGTATTGGTTATGTTTCGGAAGATCGCATGTCGCGCGGTTTGGTGATGGCGCAATCTATTGAAGACAACATCATTAGCACTGTTTTTCACAAGGTAAAAGATCGCTTCGGCTTTCTGAGTGAAGCTAACGTGCCCTGGTGGACAGGCTAATCAAGGCATTGACCATCAAAGTCTCTGACCCACATCTCCCGGTGAATACGCTTTCCGGGGGTAACGCGCAGCGAGTATCGATCGCCAAATGGCTGGCGATTGGGCCACGACTGTTGATTCTCGATAGCCCGACTGTCGGTGTTGATATCGCCAACAAAGCAGGAATATACGGCATTATCAGCGATCTGGCGGCTCATGGCATTGCGGTATTGATGATCTGCGATGAAATTGAAGAAGCGTGGTATCAAAGCCACCGGATTTTGGTAATGCAAAAAGGTCAGATCACCCATAGCTTCCTGCCTGACAGCAGTTCTCAGGCCAGGATTGCGGAGGTGGTAAATGGCTGAACTGAAAAAACGCCATGAATTCTGGCTGGCATTACTGATTGTGGTGCTGTTTGTTGGCCTTGCCTGGCGCAGCGACGAGTTTCTGACATTCGGTAATTTGTACGATCTCGCCAATAACTATGCCATGTTGACTATTCTCGCCTGTGGTTTGTTTGTGGTGTTAATTTCCGGTGGGATTGATATTTCGTTTCCGGCAATGATGGTCATTGCGCTGGGGTTAGGTTTTATTTTCTATTCGGAAAACCAAGCAGACGGAAGTGGTGAGTGGTCGTGCTACGAAGGTAGTTATGTGGAAGTGGGAGGCAAGCGCATTTCGGATGTGAAACAGATTATGCCTTGTATTATTGAAACATTGGAAAAGGCGGAACGGGTGGAGAAACTGGCCCAGGAACGTGTGGAAGAAATTCATCGTTCCGAGAAAGAGATAGAAGAAAAGGAATTATTGGTAAGCGAATAAAAAACATAAAAAATAAGATATGAAAACAAGGTTTATTTTAGGAAGTGCATTGGCGGCTGTTTTGCTGCTGTGTGGTGGAACAGGCAAGGTTATGGCCCAGAAGAATATTGATAAAATGGCGGCAGAATTGGAAAAGCGGGATGATGTGGCTATCAACTCTGTAACGAAACGTGACTCTAAAACCCGCAAAGTGGTAAAGGTGGTGAAAAGTTTTTCGTTAAAGGATGAGAAAATAGGCGCAAGGTTGATTGAGGCTTTCGAGAAGGATGAGGAATATGCAGAAACTGCCATTAAGGATATGCCGAAGGGAAGGGGCAAGGCGCAGAAAGCGAATTTTACATTCATTTATAAGATGGATAATGAGAAACGTACTTACACCCTTAATGTCAATGAAAACGGAAATGTAAGCATGACCGTTATTATCAGTCCGATGAAGGATGGGAAAGAAGTGTATTCTGCTGTCCTTGATTCGGAATATTGGGATTCGTTCAATGAGCAGATGGCTGAATTGGGGAATAATCTAAGAGATTCCGGTATAGAGGTGCGCCAAATGAGCCGGGAAGAGATGGAGAAGATGCAGAAAACTATCCGCCAGTCATTGAAAGGACTGGATGCTTATGCCATAGCTGAATAGATAATGGCATTATTTTTCACGAACACCAGATAATAAAACACTCTCTTTTAGTTAGATTACAAAAACTTTTTAATTGTCTTGCCTTTCCGGAAGTTGTGAAACCACCGGAGAGGCTTTGTTTTTTAAGATGAATCTCCATGAAAAATCGAATTGTTTTATATCTTTGCAAGTAATATAAAAAACACACATTAAAGAAGAAAGATGAAAAACGAAATTACCGGAATGAAACTCAGACTGATAGTCATGAACTTCTTACAATTTGCCGTATGGGGGGCTTATCTTACTTCCATGGGGACATATTTGTTTAATATTGGCTTGGGTGCTAGGATAGGCCTGTTTTACGCCATGCAGGGGATTGTTTCCTTGTTTATGCCTGCTGTAATGGGAATTATTGCCGACAGATGGGTGCCTGCTCAAAAATTATATGGCTTCTGTCATTTTATGGCTGCCGTGTTTATGGTGGCTGCCGGGTGGTATGGCTACGTGGATGGTGAAGCGGTTAATTTCAGTACTTTATTTACATTTTATTCTTTTAGTGTAGCTTTTTATATGCCAACATTGGCATTGACAAATTCGGTAGCCTATACCGCACTGGATAAAGTAAAACTGGATCCTGTCATCGCTTTTCCTCCTATCCGTATTTTTGGAACGATTGGTTTCATCTGTTCTATGTTGCTGACGGATATCTTGGGATTCCAAAATAATTATATGCAGTTCTTTTCTTGTGCTTGCTTTGGAGTGATACTGGCCATTTATGCGCTTACTTTGCCCGAGTGTCCTGTAAGTCGTGGTGGAGAACAGAAATCGCTGGTAGATGCTATGGGATTGCGGGCGTTTACACTGTTCAAACAGAAAAAGATGGCTGTTTTCTTTATATTTTCTATGTTGTTGGGGGTTTCTTTACAGATAACCAACGGTTTTGCCAATCCGTTTCTCAGCAGTTTCAGGGGAGTTCCAGAGTATGCTGATACGTTTGGAGTGAATCATGCTAACGCATTGATATCTTTGTCTCAGGTGTCGGAAACGTTGTGTATTTTATTAATACCTTTTGTATTAAAGCATTTCGGAATCAAGCGCGTTATGCTGATAGCCATGTTGGCATGGGTACTTCGTTTCGGATTGTTCGGACTGGGGAATCCAGGGCCGGGTGTCTGGATGTTTGTACTGTCCATGATTGTGTATGGTGTGGCTTTCGACTTCTTCAACATTTCAGGTTCGTTGTTTGTTAACAATGAGACTGATTTATCCATTCGTTCCAGTGCTCAGGGATTGTTCGTGATTATGACAAATGGTATTGGCGCTACAGTGGGAACGTTGGGAGCTCAAGCTGTGGTAAATCGTTTTGTTGATATGAACAGCACTGCTCCGCAGATGGAGGGATGGAGTATGACATGGTTTGTTTTTGCAGGATATGCCTTGGTGGTTGCGGTATTGTTTGCTGTCATATTCAAGTATAAGCATAATCCCAGGCAAGTTTAATAAATTATTTTTGACCATATCCGATGTAAACAGGAGTGGTAGAAGGGAAGTTAAAATTATGGATGAAATAGAATTGAAGGTACATGATATGTCCTCTACATTGCAGCCGGCGGATGCATATGCGCTGGTGTTGGAAGAAGTGAATGGTAACCGTAAGCTGCCTATTATTATCGGTTCGTTGGAGGCGCAGGCTATTAAGGTGGTAATGATGGAATATAAGATGCCCAGACCATTGACGCACGATCTTTTTCTGACAGTGACCAAAGAGTTGGGGGCTGCTTTAAAGAAAGTGTTGATATATAAGGTAAAGGATGGAGTTTATTATTCCTATCTGTTTTTGGAAAAGGAGGGTGAGGTATTTAAAATAGACTCACGTACTTCCGATGCGATTGCGTTGGCTATGCGTTGCGGATGTCCTGTTTATACTACTAATGAGATCATGGAAAGTGAACAGTTGCATGAAGTTGGGAATACGGCATTTTCTGTCAATGTAAATACAGTTGATGTGGTGATGCTGAAAGAAGCATTGTCAAAGGCTATAGAAGAAGAGAATTATGAGCAGGCATCCCGTTTGCGTGATGAGATAAAACGACGGGAACAAGAGGAGGAGAATACGATAGTTTGATATATAAATTGAAAAACAAGAAGAACTATGCATGTTTTTTATACCCCTGATATAGCGAGTAACCTTGAACTTCCAGAAGAGGAAGCAGGACATTGTTTACGGGTTTTGCGTCTTTCCATAGGCGATGAGATAATGTTGACTGATGGAAAAGGTTGTTTTTACAAGGCTGTAATCAGTGCTGCAAGCGGTAAACGTTGCCAAGTGAAGGTAACGGAAACGATTCCGCAGGAAAAAGGGTGGAACGGGTGGTTGCATATTGCCATGGCTCCCACTAAAAATATGGATCGTACTGAATGGTTTACAGAGAAAGCGACTGAAATAGGCTTTGATGAACTGTCTTTCTTGAACTGCCGTTATTCCGAGCGGAAAGTAATCAAGAAAGAACGTATTGAAAAAATTCTGGTATCGGCAGTGAAACAATCGTTAAAGGCGACTATGCCGGTACTGAATGAAATGACGGACTTTAATAAGTTTGTTTCACGGGATTTTAAAGGGCAGAAGTTCATCGCCCATTGCTATGAAGGGGAAAAACTTTTGTTGAAAGATATATTGCGTTCCGGAGAAGATGCTTTGGTGATGATAGGTCCGGAAGGGGATTTTAGCGAGGAAGAAGTGGCTAAGGCTATAGCGGCAGGTTTTCAGCCTGTTAGTTTGGGAAAGTCCCGTCTTCGCACGGAAACAGCCGCATTGGTAGCCTGTCATACACTGAATTTATTAAACCAAAAATAAGAATATGAGAAAAGGTATTTGGGGATTTGCATTGGTGGCGATCATGCTGCTTATGGCTTCCTGTTCGTCTAAAAGTGAATATGCCAATGCTATTCCTAAGGATGCGGCAATGGTCATGTCATTCGATTTCAAAACAATGGCAGAGAAGAGTGGCATAAACGGTAAAGGGGGAGAAAAGGTGGTAGCCAAACTGACGGACGCATTAAAAAGCGGTCTGGAAGGAGAGGCCTATAAAACTGCCGAGAAGATTATTAAAAGCCCGTCTGAATCCGGCTTGTCTTTTACTGATAAAGTATATATGTTCATTACTCCTCATTCTAATGCTTTTGCTTTATTGGCAAAAGTAGATGATGAAGGTAAAGTGGAAGATTTGCTGGAGGCGTTGAAGGAGGAGCAGATATGTACGGAATTGAAAAGCGAAAGCGGATGTACATGGACACAGATGGGTACGGCGCTGTGCGCTTTTAATAAGGGCACTTTCCTGTTGATGGGAAGTAATAAAGGAGATGCTCTCAGCTTGAAAGGAAGTTTGCTTTCATTGATGCGCCAGGATGCTGAAAACAGCTATGTAAAGACCACAGACTTTGGTAAGTTGGCCTCGTCGAAGGGTGAAATTGTCACTGTGATGAATATGTCATTTATTCCTAATGATATTACCATGCAGATGCGAATGGGAATGCCTGCCTATTTGAAATTGGAAGATATCAAATATCTGGTTTCCGCTACTTTCGAAAAAGGTAAAATTGTAGTGAAGATGGAAACATTGATTGAAAATAAGGATTTGATTGCTATGTATGAAAAGCAGTCGGCTGTTTCCGCACTCATCAAAGGAGCTTATTTGGAGTATTTCCCTGCTAATACGTTGGTTTGGGCAGGTGGTAATATCGATGGAAAAGGAATTTATGATTTACTTTGCGAAAATCCTACCATCAAGCAAGCGTTGGATAATCCGATGTTGCCAATAGATATTGAAGGTATATTCTCTTCTATTCATGGGGATGTTGCTGTTGGCTATAGTTCTTTGTCAAATAATGACTTGCTGATTTATGCTGATGTAACGAATAAAGACTTTTTGCAGTCCTTCGAAGACCTGAGACCTTTGTTGGCTATGACCGGTGGGCAGATGCAATTGAACTCTACGGGCAAAGACCAATATGAGTTCCGTATGTATCGCCAGAGCATTTGGTTTGGTGTGAAGGATAATCTGCTTTATATCTCGAACAATGAAAGACTGGCAGATGAGGCAGGCCGCCGTTACGGAGTTTCTTTGCAGAATACTCCTTGGGCCGGAGAAGTGGTGAAAAACCGTTTCTTTATGGCGTTCAATGCGGCGCAGTTGGTGAAGGACGTTCAGGAGAATCCTCGGTTAACCCGTATGCTGGGTAGTGATGCCGCCGTGTTTAATGCTATTTTGGGATCTTGCGACTATGTGGATGTGATGGCTCCCGATTGGAGAAGCGGTCGAATAAATATTGTTATGAAAGATAAAGAAGTCAACGTGCTACAGTTGATCGTACATGGATTAGAGAACTTATGAATACTATAGAATTACAACGGACCCTTCCTGCTGTTTTTGCAGGGAGGGATTCTATTATATCCGATGTCTGGCATCAGTTGTTGACCCTGCAACGTGGGGAAGCCTATTTGGTGGAAGCAGCATCCGGCACTGGGAAATCATCGCTTTGCAGCTACATATACGGATATCGTAACGACTATCAAGGTATCATTTGTTTTGGCGAGAAAAACATCCGTAGTCTTTCGGTGCATGACTGGGTGGAGATTCGGAAACGTTCCATCAGCATGTTGTTTCAGGAATTGCGTTTGTTCACGGAGCTGACAGCGTGGGAGAATGTGCAGTTGAAGAATTCGTTGACCGGATTTAAATCTAAAAAAGAAATCAAGGCTTGGTTTGAACAGTTCGGTATTGCCGATAAATGGGATACACCGGTAGCTAAAATGTCTTTCGGGCAACAGCAGCGTGTGGCGTTGGTCCGCGCACTTTGTCAACCTTTCGATTTTATCTTTCTAGATGAACCTATCAGCCATTTGGATGAAGAAAACGGATGGATTATGTCCCGGATATTGGTGGAGGAAGCGGATAGACAGGGGGCAGGTATCATTGTGACCTCTATCGGCAAGCATTTGGAATTGAACTACACAAAAACGTTGAAACTATGAGGTTGGTTTGGAAATTATTACGTCAGCATATCAGTTTCCCACAATTGGCGGGTTTTTTCTTTGCCAATCTGTGCGGCATGGTCATTGTGTTGCTGAGTGCCCAGTTTTATAAAGATGTGTTGCCTGTTTTTACGGAAGGTGACAGTTTCATGAAGAAAGACTATGTGATAGTAAGCAAAAAGGTAAGTACATTGGGCTCCTTTGTCGGAAAAAGCAAGACTTTTTCCGAACAAGACATTGCTGAAATCAGCGAACAGCCGTTTACCAAAGGAGTAGGGGCTTTTATGCCTTCCCAATTTAAAGTGTCGGCAGGCATGGGGATGGAGAACGTGGGGTTGCACATGTCTACAGCCATGTTCTTTGAGTCTGTACCCGATGAGTATGTGGATGTGAACTTGGATAAATGGGAGTTTGATGAAAATGAACGGGTTGTTCCTATCATTATTCCCCGTAATTATCTGAATCTGTATAACTTTGGTTTTGCACAAAGCCGGAGCCTGCCGCAATTGTCGGAAGGGGTGATGGGTATGGTTAATTTGGATATACGTATTACTGGTGCAGGGCATACGGAAAACTTTAAAGGAAAAATAGCAGGTTTCTCCAATCGCCTGAATACGATTCTTGTTCCGGAAACATTTATGGCGTGGGCTAACAATGAGTTTGCTCCGGGGCAGAAAAGCGAACCGTCACGATTGATTGTAGAAGTGAACAATCCTACGGACGACCGTATTGCCAAGTTCTTTAAAGACAAGGGATACGATACAGAAGATGACAAGTTGGATGCGGGAAAGACTACCTGGTTCTTGAAAGTGATTGTAGGAATTGTGCTTTCTGTAGGTTTGCTTATCAGTGTACTCTCTTTCTATATTTTGATGCTCAGTATTTACTTGTTACTGCAAAAGAATACGTCTAAGTTGGAGAATCTGTTATTGATAGGTTACAGTCCGGCTAAGGTGGCGCTTCCCTATCAAATGCTGACATTGGGCCTCAATGCGGTAGTGTTGTTTTTATCGGTGGGAATTGTGATCTATGTGCGGAATAGCTATATGGATATGATAGAAAAGTTATTTCCACAGTTGGAAGAAGGAAATCTGGGACCAGCCATGGTTATAGGTATTTTGCTTTTTGTGGGTGTATCTTTGTTTAATATAATAGCAGTACGTCGTAAAGTGGCATCTATATGGATGCATAAAGGTTGATAATAGTTATGGTATCTCAGACAGAATTTACGCTTCGTCCCCGTACTAGGGGATTTCACCTGATTACTGATGAAGTGGTGCGCAATTTGCCTCCACTTCCCCAAATAGGTTTGCTTTATTTGTTCATCAAACATACCAGTGCGGCATTAAGTATCAATGAAAATGCTGATCCGGATGTTCGTACGGATATGGAATCTATTTTTAATCACTTGATAAAGGAACGCGAACCCTATTACGAACATACTTTGGAAGGTTGGGATGATATGCCTGCCCATGCAAAGTCAACCATTATAGGAGCTAGTCTTACTATTCCTATTACAGATGGTCGACTGAATATGGGTATTTGGCAGGGAATTTACCTTTGTGAGTTCCGCAACCATGGAGGCGGTCGCAAGATTGTGGCTACTGTAATGGGGAAATAACTCTTTCAGATATTCATCCGGGTTATTATTTATTTAAAAAAATAGATTAATTTCACTTTAATCAGAACTCTTTTTTTAACTTTGTACCAATTCTTGAAAACAGATGAATATTCATTTGAAAACAAGAAGGGACATATATAATTAAGAGCGTTTAAAATATTACCTTGTCTTAGAAAATCCCCAATTTTCAAAGCTGCACAAGTGTAATACAACAAGCGCTCACGTCTTGTGTTTATACTCCTTTACAGGATTAGTATATTCATAAAGACGTGGGACACTGTTGTTATTATTTGTGCAGCTGGTATGGGGATACCTCTAAGGCAGATAAAATATTAAGCAGGTCCCACGTCTCTTTTTATGTTTGTACCATAAAAATGAATGGATAAAACTAGCCTGAGTGATGAAAATTATTGTTTGGAATTCGCAGGATAAATGTGTGGCTGATTATCATAGGTTGATAAGAGGTTGCGATGTATTGTGCCTGTTGGATTGCGGGCAGTGGACGGTTCCGATGTATGCGCTTCAGATACAGAAGGGTCTGTTTCATTGGAAAGTTGAGCATGAAGGTCTTTCCTATGATATATTTTATTGCTTGGAGAAGGTGGCGTTTGTATGTCGGGATGGTTTGTATAGTGGAGAGTCTGTTCTATATAGCATTCATTCTAATATAGGATCTTTGATAGGTATTCGTTTGCAGGATGATTTTTGGTTATTTGCACACCATGAGCCTAATCTGGTTAATGCCTATCATATAGGTGAGTTTTATTTACGTGAAATTTCGGACCGTTTCAGAAAAGCGGCGTTTATAGCCGATTTTAAAAAAAAGTCTTATTCTTGGGTGCAGGAAACGGTAGGTAAGTTATATTGCATCGCTCTACCCGAAGGATATTATCCACATACTGTTAATTATTTATTCACTATCCATGTGGCCTGTACAGATTTATATCTGTTGGAAGGCTATAGCGAGACCTCCAATCAGCCTACTTTCTTTGAATTGGATATTTAATGTCCAGATTAGAACCTGTCTTACTGAAAGAAATCAATTAAAGTTCGGTGAAACTGATGACAATGCTGATGAAAATTAAACGAGTTCTTATAATTTCTTGTTTTTTCCTTTGATAATAAAAGAATTAGTGTATATTTGCATGTGAACAATTACATTTTCTAAGGAAATCATCTTATGGGCAGAGAACTTATATTTGACCGGTTTTCACAGCAAGCTCTCCAGACCTTGCACCGGTATCGTGCCGTTATGTTCAGTCCTACGATGCTCATGTCTTTAGTTGTTACCTATGATTTTTTTTAATCCTTAATTCTTACACATTAACATGAGTTTACTATGGACAACAGACCGACTATCGCCGAAGTACAAGAATGGGTACTGAAGCTTTATAACACGTGTGAACAAACCATCACTAGTGAGGAACGTAAAGAACAGCATAAATATGCCGTTATGGTACAACGGCCACAGGACAAAAAGTTCTTGGTGAAGATGCTGGACGAATCTTCTCAAATTCGTGATCGTAAGAAATTGGCAGAACGTATCAAGAAGCTGATAGACCGTTATGGTGTACCTGAGTTCTTGAATAAGCGTGATGCTTTCCTTTTTAAGATGTACCAAGCTTTTGGTCATCATTTTGATTTCATAGCCATACCAATCATAAAGAAGCGTCTTCGTATGGATACTTCTAAAGTAATTCTGAACGAAGCGCGTCCTAAATTGACAGATCATCTGGCTACCCGTTTCAAACAAAAGATTGGTCAGAACGTGAATTTGTTAGGCGAGGTCGTTTTAGGAAACGGAGAAGCGGATCATCGTTATTTCCACTATCTGGAAGCCTTGGAAGCTCCTGATATCAATTATATTTCTGTGAAAATATCGGGTATCTACGCGCAGACTCATGCGCTGAATTATGAAGAAAGCTTTCCGGAGCTGGTGAAACGTATGTGTGCACTGTATCAGAAAGCAATTGACTTTCCTTACGTGGATGAGAACGGTGTAAAACGCTCCAAGTTTGTCAATCTGGATATGGAGGAGTATAAGGACGCTCACTTTACATTACGCTTGTTTAAAGAAGTGTTGAGCAGACCGGAGTTTAAAAACTATTCGGCAGGCATCGTTGTGCAGGCTTATCTTCCCGATGCATACGAATTTCAGACTGAATTATTAGAATTAGCCAAAGCGCGTGTGGCTGATGGGGGTGCACCATTAAAGATGCGACTGGTGAAAGGCTGTAATTTGGAAATGGAAACGGTTATTTCTTCCCTTCGTGGCTGGCCTAATCCTGTAAGGACATCGAAAACTGAAGTGGATGCCAATTATTTGCATATTCTGGAACGTGCTTTATTACCCGAAAACGCAAAGGCGTTGCATGTGGGGGTTGCTTCTCATAATTTGTTCACTATTGCATACGCCTATCTGTTGAGTCAGAAGCTGGGAAGCGCGGAGTACATGACTTTTGAGATGCTGGAAGGTATGGCTGACCATGTATGGCGCGCTCAATCCCAATTGGGAAATCATGTGATTCTATATGCGCCGGTGGTAAAAGATGAGCATTTCCTGAATGCAGTATCTTACTTGGTCCGTCGTATGGATGAAAATACGGCTCCGGACAACTTCCTGACCCATTCGTTCAATTTGAAACCGGGTACGGATACTTGGCGTTTCTTACAGAACCAGTTTGAGGAAGCTTATAAGATGAAAGATGTTATTACACATACTCCTGCCCGTACACAAAACCGCTTGCATCGTTATACTCCCGTTCCACCAGCTGATGTAATGAAGAATGAACCTGATACTGATTTTGATTTGGCTCAGAACCAGGAATGGGTTCGGAACATTTTTGCGAAGTGGAAGAAGTCGCCGACGGATTCACCTGAAATTATTCCTTTGCAGATAGGAGCTGAAACGGTGGTTTGTGAGAAACGCCATAAATATATGGACCGTTGCCAGGATGATGAAGTTTGTGTATGCGAAATGTCACAAGCTGATGCCGGACA
>ERZ827478.1979-NODE-1979-length-11944-cov-5.732442_pt1 | contig 11944 bp, 9 predicted proteins | sample MGYA00519705_ERZ827478 | MGnify/ENA primary metagenome ERZ827478 (study PRJEB31778, sample SAMEA3449318) | human gut metagenome | biome: human gut; feature: human-associated habitat; material: faeces | place: United Kingdom | collected 2010/2012 ... | reverse complement strand
AATGTAAAAATGAAGAGGAGTAAGAAAAGATGCCGATTGGGAGTTGCGATTCCTGGTCGGCCTTTTTTCTTGCTCTTTTGCGGATGGTAAAAGGTGGAGTTTTATGGTAAAATATTATAATAGCGAGTAGAGATATCGATGAAAAGAACGTGTTATTATGTGCTTTATTTGGTTTTGTGGAGGTACTGCTTAATATGGTTAACAGAATTTTCGATAAAAAGAATGTAATATTACTGAAAGTTAACGAAGATGATTTGAATACCTTTTTAGTTGATATGGATATTGATGATGAAGGAAATCCCAAATATTGCTTGGATGATTTTACCAAAGCCATATGTAATACAATTCCAGAATATGTTTTTGCACAATATGAAGATCCCAATATTCCTCAAAATGACATTGTTGAAAAGTTAAGAGAAGCGGCTCATTGTATTTATAAAATCAAAGATTTTCAATTAATGAAACAGTGGTGTGTAGATAAAGATATTAATGCATATAACGAATTAAAAAGGTCTAGTACAGCAAAAAGAGGAGAATTTGGTGAGTTGTTGTTGCATTTGATATTAAGGGAATTTAAGCATACAATACCACTAATTTCTAAAGTTTATTTCAAAGATAGTGCGAGTGTGCCTGCACATGGATTTGATGCGGTACATGTTTCCACGAATGAAAAAATTTTATGGCTTGGTGAAAGTAAGCTTTATGATGATAGTAAAGAGGGGATAAAAGCATTAGTGAAAGATTTGAATGAACATATTAATACAGACTATTTAAATGACCAGTTTGTGATAATTAAAAAGAATCTGGATAATAATTCTATACCTGGCAGAGAGGAATGGATTGATACAATAACGAATTGTACAAAGCTAAGCGACAAACTTAATATTATAAACATACCAATGCTTTGTACTTATACACATGACATTTACAAAAAGTTTTCTGATATGAATGATCCTAATGCAATAGCCTACCACGAATTAAATGTCAGAGAGTTAAAAGAGTATTTTGATAAACAGAACAAAATGCCACTAAAAGACAGAGTTAATATTATACTTATGCTATTTCCTGTAAATGACAAAAATGAATTAGTCATTAATTTGCATAAACGTCTTTGGCATATGCAGAATATTTGAGGTGAAATATGGACAAGACAACCGAAATCATATTAGAAATTGAAAATGCAGAAAGAATCTCTTTTGAACAGAGTTTTAAAATTGTTTCATATTGCACACAATTGTTGTCACAACATTCAGCGGAAGCAGAATTATCCGCGAGAAAGATAGTAATACATGTTCTGAATAATTGGGGAAAAATTGATAAAAATTTATATGTAGTGTGGGCGGATTTGATTGAAACGTTAGGATTTTATCCGTATATTCAAAAAAATAGTTCTGATTTGAAAATTATGTCTTTTGCAGACGATGTGCGAATGAGTTATTTTAAGTCAGATTTTTTAAAGAATACATATCTACATAAAGAGCAAAAGAAAATTTCTAATTATCTTTTGTCAGGGAAAAATATAATTGCTAGTGCGCCAACAAGCTTTGGAAAAAGTTTGCTTATAGAAGAAATCGTAGCTTCAAAAAAATATAAAAACATAGTTATCATACAGCCAACATTAGCATTGTTAGATGAAACTCGATTAAAATTGAAGAAATATGCCGATGATTACAAAATTATAGTGAGAACTTCGCAACCATATTCTGAAGACAAGAGAAATCTTTTTCTGTTAACAGCGGAAAGAGTAATGGAGTATGAGCCTCTACCTCAAATAGATTTTCTTATTATAGATGAATTCTACAAATTGAGCCTCAGAAGAAAGGATGACCGGGCAGATACCTTAAACAATGCGTTTTTGAAGGTGGTAAATAAATTTCATCCCAGATTTTACTTCTTAGGCCCCAATATTGATGGAATAACAGATGGATTTGCAGAAAAATATGATGCAATATTTTATAAGTCAGATTTTTCTTTAGTAGATTGTAATGTAATAGATAAGAGTAATTTAATTAACTGGAGTAACAGCGATAAACAGATTGATAAGGAAAAAATCACAATTTTGTGTGAACTGTTAGATGAGTTGCGAAATGAACAAACGCTTATTTATTGTTCAACTCCTGCACGAGCAAGGCGTATGGCCAAAGTATATTTAGAATATTTGCAAAGAATAGAACGAGAAAAGAATAATCAACTTCCATTAATAGAATGGATTAATAAAAATGTCTCGCCGGAATGGAGTTTAGCTAAGGAATTACAATACGGTGTGGCAATTCATGATGGCTCTTTACAAAAGCATATAGGAGCTTCAATTATTAAGTATTTTAATGAGGGACGGTTAAACTGTATTTTTTGTACCTCTACGATAATTGAAGGTGTCAATACTAGTGCTAAAAATGTAATTTTGTTCGATGAAAAAAAGGGAGGAAATGAAATAGATTTTTTTGACTACAGTAATATTAAGGGTCGTTCTGGAAGGATGATGGAACATTATGTGGGAAGAATATTTAATTTTTGTCACGTTCCGGTGCAGAAGTCTATTGTAATAGATATCCCATTTTATGAACAAGATCCAGAAATATTGACAAATGAAATACTTATTAACATAAAAAAGAATGATGTAAAGCAAGAGGTCAGAAATCGTTATGATCAGATTAATGCGCTTCCCGCTGATTTATTAAGTATTATTAAACAAAATGGCGTTTCTGTAAATGGACAAATCAGGATTTATAACAAATTAATTAGTGACTTGAAATCAAAAAGTGTATTACAAAATATTCAGTGGAGCCAATTACCTACATGGGATCAAATGTACTATGTTTTAGAACTGGCAGAAAATAATCTATTTAACTTTGATAGCAAAAGGGGCGTGTTTTCAGTAAAGCAGCTTGCAAGATATTTGAATATGTACAGAACGAAAAAGAATATTATTGATATTGTTAATGATATTTATAATAGTAAAATTGCGACTGTAAAGACTTTGACAGATGAGAGAAAAGCAAGATATTATGATGAAGCTGTAGAAACAGCATTTCATATCTACAGACATTGGTTTCAATTTACTGTGCCGAAGGCGTTTAGAGTTGTAGATAGTATCCAACGTCTGATATGTGAAAAGAGAAACATTAAACCAGGGTCTTATAGCTTTTTCGTACAACAATTGGAAAATGATTTTATACGTGAGAATTTATCGATTCTGGTCGAATTTGGGATACCAAGTAACGCTGTAAGAAGATTGGAGAATGTAATTCCGTCTAATCTGTCAGAGGATGAAGTCATTGACTTTATTAAGAAAAATCGCAGCAATATAAAAAAATATTTGTTGCCATATGAAAGTGAGCGGTTAGAACAGTGTATATAGAAATAAGTAGAAGAATGCTTATTGTTCCTTAAAATAATGTTTTAGATGAAAGAAGAGAATGTATGGGGAAGAAAATTGGAAGAAATGATCCATGTCCATGTGGAAGTGGAAAAAAATATAAATTGTGTTGCATCAATAAGATGTCGGAGGAAGAAATACAAGCATTGTATTTAGAGCAATTTGAATTGACCAAAGGACTGAATGAGGCGAATAAGTGTCACAAAATATTAGATATAGGAAAAAGGATAATCGAACATCAACAAAATAGTATATGTGCCACAGGAACATATGTAAATATGGCACTCGCTAAAAGGGTATTATATTTATTAAATCATAATCAGTTAGATTTAGAGGAAGCAAAAGATTTTTGTTCACGTGCTCTTGAGTTGAAACATAATAATCAAGTGGCATTGAGAATGCTGTATGGTATTTGTTTAGATTTAAAACAATACGGAAATGCGAACAAAGCATTAGCGCAATATGAAGATACTAATATATTTAGTCCTATGAGTGTACAGATTGTAGAAGAATATCAAAATGCAATAGAATGGGCTAACAGAGAAGAGTATAGAGAAGATAATAAAAAAGGATTAGATGAAATAACCAATACATTATTTGAGAAATTTGGTATGAATGCAGGTTTATGTGCAGTTGCTATTTCATATTATTTAGGGGTTGGCAATGATGCACTTAAAGCGTATGAACTTGGCAAAAGAAGTGTTGAGGAATATCCAAATTCGGTGACTTATAATAGTTTAGGCTGGGTATGTTTAACACCAGAAATTAATAGGAAGGATATTGCAGTTGGATTTTTTGAGAAAGCAATAGAATTAGCAGAAGATGAAGAATTGAAAAAAGATATTACTGGAAATTATTTTATTGCTTTGCTGGAGAACGAACAATTTAAAGAGGCTGAAAAAGTTATGTGTGATTTGATTGAGGAATATCCATGTAATCAAAATTTTTCAAATTATGCAGAACTGTTGAAACGGCAAGGGAAATTAGAAGATGCATTGGAATGGGGAAAAAAAGCGCTTTTTATTGTAGAGGATGATACAACGTTATTAGTTGTTGCTGATATTTATAAGAAAATGAAGCAATACGAGAATGCAGTTTTTATGTATCAAAAATGCCTTGAACATATTAGTGTGGATGAGAATGTTTATCAGTTTCAAGATATAAATGGAAAGCAATTGTATTCAATAGCATCTAACAATAGTCTTGGCGTGATAATGTTTGAAGCTTTAAAAGGAATTATTTCAGCATATAGTTTTTTGAGAGAGTATGAGCAAGCAAAAGCATATTTATTAATTGCGAAAGAAAGAATGCCTCAAAAAAGTGAGTGGGAAATATGGGAACAAACCTTACCAGAGATAGAAAGTGCAAATCAGCGTTATATAGAAATTAAGGAACAACTTAGTCAAAACAGTAAAAAAGCTGTAGAGCAGAAACGTTCTGTTCGCCAGTGGGCGCTTCAATTGATACAGCTTCAGAATAATTCTGGACAATTAAATCTGGATGAAAACGATGATTGGGATAAATATTTAGAAAAAATGGACGAGGTTCTCAATCAAATGGTCCAGGCGGTAAATAAAGATAGTATCATATATCAAAATAGCCGGAATTGGGTTAATTCAACATATACACATCTTGATGCAGATGCAAAGGAATTTTTAATTACAGCAGAAACTCTTTATGAAATACATAAAATGAGCATTATCGATTTTGCACCTATAATAGTGGAATATTGTAAGGTTGTTGAAAAGCAATTAAGGGTACTGTTGGGAAGTCAAATACCTAGCAGTATGCACATGTTAGGACAGATAATCGGTGTGATTTCGACAAATAATATACATCCTTATACCTTATATTTGTCAGATTTACGAGCTGTAAATCAATTGCGTAGAAATAGTGCACATACAGGATTATTAGTAAGAAATGATGCAGACACGATAAGAAATATTCTTTATGTAAATAATTTACTTAATAATCTTGTTTGATTTATATGCCATAATCGGGGCGCAAGCTATCCTATCCCCCTAAGTGGGGGATGAACCTTTTCGCAAAAGGTGACGGTTTCGCTATTTAGTATAAGAAGTAACTTTCACCGCATGTTGAAACCGCCGTGCTTCTCACGCGGAAACCCTGATTCTATGCGGGGTTGCGGGATTATTTGATGGAAATGTAGTTGTGTTTTTACGAAAAATAAAATGGATAAGTTACCGTGGAAGTGGGGATGGGGTAACGCTGTGTGAGTTTAATATGTGGTTTATTGTTCGCTTCAGCCGGGGCAATCGTTGGGGCTATATCAGCAGGTAATAAAAAACAAGTAAAAGAAAGGCAATACAGACAGTAAGCTGTCAAAAGGTCTGTATGCAAGATTAGGTGAAGATGTCAATTATTTAAGGATCAAAGTTTTTATCAAAGTTGTGAGCCTTTGCAAAGGCCTTTAACTGTTTTATGATACGGTTTGCGTATTTCGGATTATTTTCTGTTACCCATGCCTCAATTCCAGAAGTATCAAAGATACTCATGGAAGCAAGGTTAGAATCAATACGTTGGCAGATCGGTTCAGTGATATCAACTAAGTGATCGAACATCGATTGTAAGTCCATAAGAAACACTATAACGGAGATAAGATCTGGCAATAATTTTAAGTTTTCATAAATTATTGATCGAGCTATGATGGGAGCGTGAATTTTGAAAAATATATTGGTTATTGATGATGATTTACATATAGGAAATGTATTGGAAGAAACTCTTACTAACGAAGGTTATGGTGTTATTCGTGCATACTCGGGAACGGAAGCTGTACTTTTGCTTTCTCAGGTAAAGCCCGATCTTGTACTTCTTGATTTAATGCTGCCGGGGTTGAGCGGAGAAGAAGTTTTGCCGCATATTAAAGGGATTCCTGTTATTATTATGAGTGCAAAAGTTGATGTAGACAACAAAGTTGCTCTTTTGCTCGGCGGAGCGGTTGATTATATGACAAAACCTTTTTATACAAGGGAATTATTAGCTCGGATAGCGGTACATCTTCGTACTTTTGATAGCTTTGCTAAGTCGGAAATTTTGACTTTTGAAGAAATAAAACTCAATATTGATACGCACATAGCACAAATAAAGGATGTAGAAATTAAATTGACGAGAACAGAGTATGCGATTTTGAAACTTTTAATGCAGAATCAGACACAAGTTGTTTCCAAATCGCATCTGCTTGATCATATCAGTGAAGATACACCGGATTGTACGGAAAGTTCACTAAAGACACATATAAGCAACCTTCGCAAAAAACTTCGTGCTGTAAATGGAAAAGAGTACATTGAAGCAGTTTGGGGAATCGGCTTTAAAATGAAAGAAGAATAAATCTCCACTGTTTCTGAACTATTTTCTTAACCGTTTTCTGAACTGTTTTGCGATAGAATGACAGCATCAAGTACAGGAGGTAAGACTTATGGAATATGTTCTTAAGACAAACGCTTTATGTAAAAATTATAAGAATTTTAAAGCGTTAAATGGACTTACTATGAATGTTCCGAAAGGAGCAATCTATGGCTTTGTCGGTAAAAACGGCGCAGGAAAGACAACTTTAATTCGGCTGATTTGCGGGCTGCAAAAGCCTGAGTCCGGGAATTATGTTTTATACGGATTAAAAAATTCGGAAAAGGGAATTTTAAAAGCCCGCAGGAGGATGGGGGCTGTAGTTGAAACACCGTCTATTTATTTGGAGTTAACAGCGGTTGACAACTTGAAAGAGCAGTACCGGATTCTCGGAATTCCTTCTTACGACAGTATTCCCGATCTGTTAAAATTAGTAGGGCTTGAAAATACAGGAAAGAAAAAGGCTAAAAACTTTTCTCTTGGTATGAAACAAAGGTTGGGAATCGCTGTTGCTTTAGCGGGCGATCCTGATTTTTTAGTGTTGGATGAACCTGTGAATGGTCTTGATCCACAAGGTATTATCGAGATGCGTGAGTTGATTTTAAAACTGAACCGGGAGTATCAAATAACTGTATTGATTTCAAGCCATATTCTTGATGAGCTGTCCCGTCTTGCGACACATTATGGTTTTATTGATAACGGAAGAATGGTTAAGGAAATCAGTGCGGAAGAATTAGAAGAGTCTTGTCGTAAATGTGTGCGAATCGAAGTGACGAATGTAAAAGCGCTTGTCCGTGTTTTGGACGAAATGAAAACGGACTACAACATTATCTCTGACAATGTAGCTGACATATTTGCAAAAATTAATATTTCCAAACTCACTTTGGCCTTGTCAAAAGAGAATTGTGAAGTTATTTCTATGCAGGAACGAGATGAAAGTTTGGAAAGTTATTATGTCGGTTTAGTAGGAGGTAAAGACAATGAGTAAGTTGTTATCAGCAAATTTTATCCGTTTAAAAAAAGATAAATTCTTTTGGAGCGGTCTGGTTTTCATGTTGGCAGCAGGAATATTTTTTCCGGTGATGAGATATATGGATATGAGGCAGACTCAGACAATCAATCGTATTGACAACGGCTTTTTTGGGTGTGCTCTTTTTATCGGCATTGTAATGGCTGTGTTTTGCAGCTTGTTCATTGGTACAGAATATAGTGAAGGAACGATCCGAAATAAGATAATTATCGGTCAAAAAAGAGGCACTGTTTATTTGTCAAATTTTATTACATGCTCTTTGGTAAGCGTTGTTATGTGTATGGCATTTTTTATTCCGTATCTTTGCATCGGGATACCTCTTCTCGGCTTTTTTGAAATGGACATAAAAATAGTTTTGTTGTTTGCAGTAACCGTACTGATGACTGCGATTGTATTTTCATCAATTTTTACTTTGATTTCCATGTTAAATAATAATAAAGCGGTTACGGCTGTAATTTGCATTTTGACAGCGTTTTTGTTTCTGATTATCGGAGCGCAATTACATAAGATGTTGAGTGAACCCGAAACAAACATGGCTTTGGTCATGACAGACAATGGACAGGAATATCAGGAACTGCCCAATCCTAAGTTCCTTGATGGAGGCGGACGAAAAACCGTTCAATTCTTTTATGATTTTCTTCCGGGAGGTCAAGTAGTACAGTGTACTTCTTTGGAAACTGAAAATCTATCGTTGCTGCCTGTTTATTCATTGGTCATTGTCGTTTTGACAACAAGTGCGGGAATGTTCTTTTTCAAAAAGAAAGAATTAAAGTAGGAGCATTATATATGGAATTTTGGTTATTAGTTGTGATCGGTATTTTGCTGATTATTATTTTTTCTCTGGTTATTAAACTATTTTTCGTACACAAAACTGTACGAGAAATAGAAGCGCAATTTACTGAGCGGTTAATGACTGAAACTAATACGCTCATTGATATTTCACATCGAAATAAAATCATGTGCGGTTTTGCAAAGCGATTAAATACAGAGCTTCGTAAATTACGCAAAGAGCGGCATCGTTTTCAGCAGGGGGATTTAGAATTAAAAAACGCCGTTACTAATATTTCACATGATTTGCGGACTCCTCTTACGGCAATCAGCGGTTATCTGGATTTGCTTGATAATGCGGAAAAAAGTGAAGAAGCAGAGCGTTATATTAAAGTTATCAGAAATCGTACCGAAGTATTAAGGCAGCTTACAGAAGAACTTTTCTGTTATTCTGTTGTAACATCCCCCGAATACGATAACGATGTAGAATTTGTTTCGGTAAACAGTGTTTTGGAAGAAAGTATATTAGGTTTTTATGCAGTTTTGCAGGAACGAAACATAACGCCGAATATTTCTATGCCGGAGAATAAGGTGTTCCGTAAAGTTAACAGGGCAGCTCTTTCCCGTATTTTCTCAAATCTTCTCAATAACGCAATTAAGTATAGCGACGGTGATTTGAATATCACTTTGAACGATACAGGGGAGATTACCTTTTCAAATACTGCTTCAGATTTAAGTGAAGTGGATGTTAAAAAGCTGTTTGATCGGTTTTATACAGTTGAAAATGCAAGAAAGTCAACGGGTCTTGGTTTGTCTATTTCAAGAATACTGATCGAACAGATGAAAGGAACAATATCTGCCCAATATAAGAATGGAAAACTAAGCATTTGTATTTGGCTGCCGGACGTTTCAGGTGATTAAAAGATGCGAAATCAGAGTATGAAAAATTGATACGGTTTGGTGAAAAGGCAGAAGTAAGGAAAAATTTAAGTTGAAAAAATTTTAGAAGTATTGAAAAAACATTCTGTTTCCAATATAATACATCATTATCATTAAAAATAATTAAGAAGGGACAGGCTGGTGTGCCCGCATATAGTGACGCGCGCATATTGATGCAAAAGATTAGTTTGTACGTTTTTATGTCCCAATTTACGGGGTGAGAGGAGGGTAGAAGAATATAAACTTGTTTATATAAGTGATTTGATGAATTATATAGCAACATGCAGAAAGGATAATATGACATGAAATTAAAACAACACAGAAAACATAGGAAGTTTGTTTCTTCTGCCGTTTCGCTGCTTTTGATTTTTACGATGATTTTGTCTTTTTCCGTATATGTATTTGCTGAAACGCCTGATTTTACAGGCACGATTCCGACAGAGGCTGAAAAAAACTCATTACAGGAAAACAGAGAATACATACCTTCTGAAAAAGAAGAAATGACATTGAGCGAAAAAGGACTTCCTATTATTTTTGAAGGCGGAATTCATTACATAGAAGATCCGGCGTATCCAGGTGAAAAAATCACGTTGTTTTGTATGAATAATGAACGCCATTGGCCGCATCATACGGAAGATATGGGAGATGTGCAGGTGCCGGAATATACAGAAGGCTATTTGACTCCGGGCAAGTTTGATTCTGAGGCTGATTATAAGGAATGTATGCGCAGATTGTCAAAACTGCTCTACGCGGGATATCCGTATAACGGGGAACGGCTTTATAAAATTGTGGATAATTCAGAGCTGCATACTCCTACAGAAAGTCAGTTTAATGAAATGCTGATTCCGACACCGGTGCTTCAGACAGCGTTTCCGTATTTAGGTCACCATTCTTTTACTTATAAAGATTGGGAAACAAATGATACGGAACATTTGGATGAGTTGAGAAGATTTATGAATGCAGTTGCAAAACTTTATCCGGATGGACAGACATCGAATGGAGTAACATACTCAGATATTACAGCGATGCCGTTTTATAAAGCAGTTTTTTGTATGTTATATGAAGCGGAAGGAACAACGCCATTACAAAATTTTGCAATCATGTATTCTGATTCGTATTTCGTTACAGAAGAACAGGCGTATAATGCTACGCAAGATGCGGTCTGGAGATTATTACATCAATACAATATTGAAGATAATAATATGAATGATTTGGAACATGATGCATTGGCGCAGGTTTTGTATGTTTATTCAGAAAGAGGAGGTTTATTGAATTATGAACCATCTCTTAAAGATGTGCATTTAACAGGAGATTTAAAATTTACATATAATCCGAAAGACGGTTATTGGCACAGCGGTGCTTTGAAAATAATCGAGCCGGTAGAATACAATGGGCTATACCGCTTAGAGTTGCCGAAAGGTATGAGTGCATTATGTGATAATATAACATATGTATATGGAAATGAAGAGTACGAATTAGTTTCAGATCATCAGCCGACAATCGAAGATACGTTTACAATTAAAGCAGAATTTGTCTGGATGAAAGATTTTAAGCAATATGCTCCTATGGGTGATGTAGAAGTACATGGGAAAAAGTTTCAAAATATGGTTGGAGCGGTTATTCGCAATACGACAGTATCAGCAGAAGTTCCTGTAGGTGTTGATGAAGTGGGCAGTTTGTCTATTACCAAAAAAGTAGTCGGCGAGAAAAATTGTCAGGAAGAGTTTCAATTTGAAATTCGTTTTCCGTACCATACAAAGATAAATGGATTATACGGAGATTTAGAATTTCATGACGGCATTGCACAATTTTCATTGAAAGACGGACAGACAGTAACGGCGCATAATCTTCCTGCAGGCGCTCAATACGAAGTGACAGAGGCGCAGACAAACCGATATAAAGTTGATTCTGTTGACAGTACCGGAGAAATTATAAAAGACGATATAAAGAACGTCTTATTTACGAATACGAAATATCCTGATTTGTCTTTGAGCAAAATTGTTATAGGGAAAAACGGAGATAAAACAAAACCATTTACATTTACGATACAATTAAAAGATGAAACAGGTAAACCGATAAACGGAACGTATCACTATAGTGGAAGCGTTAAACCGGAGTTTGAGAAAGAAGCAGAAAAACCTGCTGACGGGACACTTACATTTGTTGATGGCAGAGCAGAAATATCACTTTTGCACGGACAACAAATAACACTTCAAAATCTTCCGCTGAATGCAGCATATGTTGTGACAGAAAATGAAGCGAACAAAGATCGATACATAACAACTTATAATGGAAAGAAAGATCATGCAGAAGGCGTGTTAAGTAAAGATACTGCGGTTGATGTGATTAATAATAGGCAGTCGGATCAAGCGCCTTCGCAAGGAAAAGATGAAGAAAATCCAGATAAAGAAGTATCGTAAGCGCTTAAATCTTGGGTAGCTTTACTGTCTACGTTTTTAAACTCATAA
>ERZ827478.1973-NODE-1973-length-11989-cov-4.122759_pt1 | contig 11989 bp, 9 predicted proteins | sample MGYA00519705_ERZ827478 | MGnify/ENA primary metagenome ERZ827478 (study PRJEB31778, sample SAMEA3449318) | human gut metagenome | biome: human gut; feature: human-associated habitat; material: faeces | place: United Kingdom | collected 2010/2012 ... | reverse complement strand
CGGTGTCCGTCCTGTGTCATATGGCGGCCCGTGCGGGCCCCCTATCATGCAAGGGAGAAGGATTGCCATGTTATCCGATATTGCGATCGCGCAAAGCGTCACCCCCCGTCCGATCGTGGACGTTGCCAGGCAGGCAGGCCTGACAGAAGAGGAATTGGAGCTGTACGGCCAGTATAAGGCGAAGGTAAAGCTGTCCGCCCTGCGGGCGCGGCAGGACCGGCCGGACGGCAAGCTGGTGCTCGTGACCGCCATCACGCCCACGCCGGCCGGTGAGGGGAAAACCACCACCACCGTGGGGCTCGGCGACGCGCTGCACCGGCTGGGCAAAAAGACGGTGCTTGCCCTGCGGGAGCCGTCGCTCGGCCCGGTGTTCGGTGTCAAGGGCGGCGCGGCCGGCGGCGGCTGGGCGCAGGTGATCCCCATGGAGGATATCAACCTGCATTTTACCGGCGACATGCATGCCATCGGCGCGGCGAACAACCTGCTGGCCGCCATGCTGGACAACCACATCCAGCAGGGCAACGCCCTGGGCATAGACGTGAAGCGGGTGACCTGGAAACGCTGCCTGGACATGAACGACCGGCAGCTGCGCTTCATAGTGGACGGCCTGGGCGGGCGCGCCAACGGCGTGCCCCGGGAGGACGGCTTCGACATCACCGTGGCCAGCGAGATAATGGCGGTGCTGTGCCTGGCCGGCTCCGTCAAAGACCTGAAAGAGCGGCTCAGCCGCATAGTGGTGGGCTATAATTTTGAAGGCAAGCCCGTGACCTGCGGTGAGCTGAAGGCCGCCGGAGCCATGGCCGCTCTGCTGAAGGAGGCCATAAAGCCCAACCTGGTGCAGACTCTGGAGGGCACCCCTGCCTTCGTTCACGGCGGCCCCTTCGCCAACATCGCCCACGGCTGCAACTCCGTGCTTGCCACCCGCATGGCTCTGCGCTGCGGGGAATACGCCGTCACCGAGGCGGGCTTCGGCGCCGACCTGGGCGCCGAGAAGTTCCTGGACATCAAGTGCCGGGCTGCCGGGCTCACCCCCTCCGCCGTGGTGGTGGTAGCCACCGTCCGGGCACTGAAGATGCACGGGGGCTTGCCCAAGACGGAGCTGAACACCGAGGATCTGGTGGCTCTGGAAAGGGGCGTGCCCAATCTACTGCGCCATGTTTCCAACCTTAAAAATGTTTACGGCCTGCCCTGCGTGGTGGCGGTGAACAAGTTCCCCACGGACACCGACAGGGAGGTCCAGTTCATCATCGAAAAATGCCGGGAGCTGGGGGTGAACGTGGTGCTCTCCGACGTGTGGGCCAAGGGCGGCGAAGGCGGCGTGGAGCTGGCAAAGGAAGTGGTGCGTCTCTGCGAAGAGGAGCAGGGCGACTTCCGCTTCAGCTATGAGCTGGACTGCTCCATTGAGGAAAAGCTCAGCACCGTGGTGCGGCGCATCTACGGAGGAGAGGGCATCAGCGTGCTGCCCGCCGCCAAAAAGCAGATACAGGAGCTCACCGCTCTGGGCTTTGACAAGCTGCCGGTGTGCATAGCCAAGACCCAGTACAGCTTCTCCGACGACCCGGCCAAGCTGGGCGCTCCGGAGGGCTTTACCGTGACCATAAAGAACGTGAAGGTCTCTGCCGGGGCAAACTTCATCGTGGCTCTCACCGGGGATATAATGACCATGCCGGGCCTGCCCAAGTCCCCCGCCGCCGAGGGGATAGACCTGGACGACAGCGGCGTCATCAGCGGACTATTCTAAAAGGAAAGACAGAGAAATGAAACTTATTATCGCATCCAACAACGCCCACAAGCTCATTGAGATAAAGGACATCCTGGGCGGGATGTTCGACGAGATAGTCTCCCTGAAGGAGGCGGGCATTGACCATGAGACCGTGGAGGACGGCAAGACCTTCATGGAAAACGCCGTGAAAAAGGCCAGGGAGATAGCGGAGATATCCGGCTGCTGGGCCATCGCCGACGACAGCGGCATCTGCGTGGACGCCCTGGGCGGGGCCCCCGGCATCTACTCCGCCCGCTTCTGCGGCCGACATGGGGACGACGCGGCCAACAACCGCCTGCTGCTGGAAAAGCTGGAGGGCGTGGAGGACCGGGGCGCCCACTACACCTGCGCCATAGCCCTGGTGGGGCCCGAGGGCAGCATATATGAGGCCGAGGGCTACATGTACGGCACTATCGGCTTTGAGGAGAAGGGCAGCAACGGCTTCGGCTACGACCCCCTGTTCATCCTGCCTCAGGAGGGCGGGCTCACCGCCGCCCAGATAAGCCCCCAGGAGAAAAACCGCATCAGCCATCGCTCCAAGGCTCTGCACCGGCTGCTCCAGGAGATCGGAAAAGAAAAATAAAAAGGGTATAAAAAACCGGGATTTGGTTTGAAACCAAAGCCCGGTTTTTTAGTTATTCACTATTCGCTATTAGTTATTCATTTTTTTGCCGGGCTTCACGTTCATATCCGGCTTGATATCTCCGGATATCTCACCGTGTTCCCGCTCAAAATTCTTGATGCTGTCCCTTATAAGCACAAGCACATGGCTGTTCACCGAGCGGCCCTCATAGTCCGCCACATAGCCCAGTTTCTGAAGCATCTCTTCCTCCATGCGTATGGACACGCTTTTTATCGCCATAAAACCACCTCTGTTTAAATATACAATATATTCATATTATGGTCAATATAAGCGCATCGAACAGGGAGCCATCATTTCACTTCTATCGTCTGTCCGTCCAGGCTCACAGCGGTGACTCTGTCAAGGTCTATGGGACGGGGGAAGGGGTTGGACCACTTAATAAATTTCCCGTCTTCCTCGGCCAGGCCAGCTTCGGACGCCGATATCTCCAGTCTGCTGCCGTCATCCATGTACACAATGATGCGTGACACGGCTATGGATGTGCTTTGGGTAAATAATGTGTTTGTCTGGTACAGCCATTCCGCTTCGGCCTCGCTCAGTTTGTCCGCATTTTGTCCATCTTCGCGGAAACGCTCATAATCCGCCCAGCTCATCACTCCTCCCAAGGCACAGGGCTCCAGTTCCACACCCAGCAGGTACAGAGGATTGTCCATGCCCTCCCGGCTGTACTCCACCGGCTCAGAAAAGCTGAGGCTGAGGCTCTCCGTCTGCTGGGGCTCCGGCAGCAGCAGCTTGCCGGGGCCGGGCAGAGACTCGCCGTTGAGAAGCATTTTCACATCCACCTCTACCGGCCATTCGTCCCCCATTTTATCCATGAATTCCCTGAAGCACACTGTGAGGGTCTTGCTCTGCTCATCGTAGGACTTGACCTGATAGTCACGTTTATAGGAAGCCCGGATATAGCTGAGACTGTTCTCACCCAAAGCCCGCTCGCCCATGATACTTAGGATATTGCTCTCAGGGCTCAGATCTTCCAGTTCCATGGGAGAAAGGTTCACATAGCACAGATACTCTCCCGACACCTCATAGGCTCCCAGTATCTCCGCTGTGACAGCGTTCTGAGCTGCATCGTTTCTTTCCCCAAAGCCGCCGGCAGCCATGACATACTCTTCCAGGCACATGTTCTGCTCTTTCATGTACTCCGCTGTTGTCTCGCCCACATAGTGGTACAGCCGGCTGTTGCTTCTCCCGGTAATATCTGTTTTATCCCCAGGAAAGCGCAGGATAAAGCCGTATTCCGTGCAGTGCTCCTTCAGCCAGGCATTGGTCTCGTCCCAGTTGAGGTAGACTTTGTCCATCGTTTCCTGGTCCTGCCATTCCTCATGGGTATAGAATTCACCATTGGGGAATCTGGACAGCATCACCGACAGGCCGGACTGAAGATCCAGCTTCAGCGGGTTCCTGTAGAAGTCCCAGTTTCCGGAGAGCTGGGGCTCGCCGCTAAAGTCCTCGGCTATAATTTTCAGAGTGTCCTCATAGCTCTCATAGGCTCTGAACACCTCTACCTCATGGCCCGCCGCCCGGCAGTCCGAGAGCATACGCTCCAGGCTCTCCACGGCCCGGGAGTCCAGATACAGGGCGGGCAGCTCCTCTGTTTCCTCCCTTATCTGGGTCAGGCTCTCCGGGGCATAGTCCGAACCCTCCCCATCCTTGGGGATAACAAAGAGGAGACTTGAGTCTACAGAGGGCATGGTCTCCTCCGGTGCCAGGCTCTCCTGGGGCTGAGCTTCCCCTTCATCTTCCGCAGCCAGTGGCTCCGGGCTGGGCTGAGCTTCTTCCGGCTCCTTCACCGGGTCGGTGAGAAAGCACACAGCCACCACGGCGCAGGCCGCCAGAGCCGCCAGGCTTATCCAGAAGCCGGGCTTTTTGTAGTTCAGCACCGATTTTATCCGCCCCTTTACGCTCAGCTCCCCGAAGGCCAGGGGGCAGGCCCCTATCATACGGGGCCGGACGCTGCAATTTAGTAATGCGGCGGAGTAGGCCCGGCGCTCCTCCCAGCCCATGTCCTTCAGCACCCGCTCATCGCAGGCGGACTCTATATCCCGGCACAGCAGCACATAGGCCAGCCACACCAGGGGATTGAACCAGTGCACCGCCAGGAGGATATAGGCCAGGGGCTTTACCCAGTTGTCCCGCCGTTTCAGGTGGGCCCGCTCATGGGAGAGCACCATTTTTCGGTCTCTCTCCGACAGGCCCAGGGGCAGGTATATCACCGGGCGGAAAATGCCCAGCACAAAGGGCGTATCCACCATGGCCCCCTCCCGCACGCCGGGCCCTGCCAGCACCGACTCTCTCAGGCCCAGCTTCAGCCGCAGGAAACTTATGACCCCGTAGCCCAATATCACAAGGCAGCCCAGCAGCCATACCCAGCCGGACACCGCCGTCAGCAGCTGGAGGGGGTCAACGCTGGCTCCCATTTCCGGGGCGAAGCTCTCGTTTATCGCGGGATTCAGGGCCCTATCCAGGGCGGGCAGGCCGCTGTCTATAACATCCACTTGGGCCGGGCCGGTGTAGCCGCCCTCCTGGGTGGGCAAGACCTGGATGCCGCCGGCGCTCACCGGGGGCAGGGTCCCCGGCTCGGCTATGGCGGCGCTCACCGTCTGGCGGCTGGGGATAAGGCTCAAGGCGCTTTCAATGGAGAAAGGCAGCAGCAGCCGCAGGCCCACCAGCAGCCACAGGGCGCAGATCATGGCCTTGGGCGCTCTTTTCAGAACCAGGCGCAGCAGCAGCACCGCCAGTATCATCCAGGATCCGGCTATGCTGAGATTCAGCACCTCTATAAAAAGCTTATCCATCTTCGTCCTCCCCATAGGAATCTATGAGCTTTCTCAGCTCATCCACATCCTCCTGGCTCAGCTTTTTGCGCCGGGTGAAGGCCGCCACGAAGGAGGGCAGGTTCCCCTCAAAGACCCGGTCCACCAGCTCATCCAGCTCCTCTGCCTGGACCTCCTCCTTGCTCACCAGACTGGTGACTACGGTGTTCTCATTCTTCACCACGCCCCTCTGGCTCAGCCTCTTTATCACCGTGTAGGTGGTGGCCTTGCTCCAGCCCAGCTTCTCCCGGCACAGCTCCACCAGACGGCCGCTCTTCACCGGCTCATTCTCCCAGAGGATAAGGCAGAAACGGTACTCACTTTCAAATATCTTTGGTACAGACATATGTATCACCTCATAGCAAAAACGGTTGAATGCATTCGACTGATTTTAGTCTACAGCATTCAACCGCTATTGTCAAGTCTAATTTGTTAAACCGCCGGGAAAATTTCGCCGAAGCTCTTTTTCTCCTCCCTGCCGTCAGGCCATTGGATGCGCAGGGAGTAGTCATCCTCCACGGAGAGGGCATGGACTTTAGCCCGGCTCCCCTGGTGGTCGATAAGGATGTCCCGTCCCGGGGTGATGCAGCGGCGGCGGTACTCCTCGATATAGGCTCCGCCCTCCTCTCCCCAGGCCGCATATATCGAATCCAGCCGGGCAATAAAGGCTGCGGCCAGCCGCTCCAGCTCCCAGCTACGCCCCGTCTCCAGATATAGGGATGAGGCAATTCCCTTCAACCCTTCTGGGAACTGCTCCGTATTCACGTTTATGCCGGTGCCCACGATAACAAAGCCGCCCCCTTCGCCCTGCCAGGCGGCCTCGGTGAGGATGCCGGATATCTTTTTCCCATTCAGCATTAGGTCGTTTGGCCATTTTATTTCCGGGGATATGCCGCAGATTTCCTCAATGGCGGCGCTTGCCGCCAGGGCCCCGGCGCAGCTGAGCCGGGAGGCTTTTTCCGGGGGGAAGTCCGGCCGCCAAAGTATGGAGAGATAGAGCCCTCCCGGCGGGGAGGCAAAGCTGCGTCCCAGCCGCCCCTTTCCCCCTGTCTGCTCCAGGGCTGCCGCCACGGTGCCGTGGGGGGCGCACTGCCTTGCCAGTTCTTTTAAGCGGGTATTTGTGGAATCGGTGCTTTCGGCAAAGTATATTGGGGCCTCCCGGCCTTCTATGAGTTTCAGTTCCCTCATGCTTTCACCAGGGCCAGGAAGTCACTTACCGCCTGACTGCCTCCGGCCACTACCGAGCTCTTGCGGCCGTCCAGGGGCAGAGGACTGCCGTCCAGGCAGCAGCAGCGGCCTCCGGCCTCATTGACTATGAGCATGCCGGCGGCCACATCCCACAACGAGACGCTGGGCTCAAAATAGACCCCTGCCCGGCCTGCGGCGGCGGAGCACATATCCAAGGCCGCCGATCCCTCCCGGCGGATATCCAGCCCGGCGATGAAGGCCTTTTTTATAAGTTCAAAGGTGCTGTCCGCCAGCTCCGGGTTATAGGGCGAGGTACCGCAGCAGACCACGCTCTCCGACAGAGGCAGGTAGCTTGCGCTGATGGGCCGTCCGTTGAGCCATGCTCCCTCTCCCTTTGTAGCAGTAAAGCACTCCTGCACGTAAGGGTTATACACCGAAGCGGCCAGCAGCTCTCCCCGGGACATATAGGCCACAGAGATAGCGCTGTGGTGGAAGCCCCGGACAAAATTCATGGTGCCGTCTATGGGGTCGATTATAAAGACATGTTCCGCCTCCAGACTGTCCCGGCGGCTGTTCTCCTCACAGAAGAATGCCGCCCCCGGCACGGCGGTACTGAGGCGCTCTATCAGAAGCTCCTGCACCTTCCTGTCAAATTCCGTCACCACGTCCCGGTGGCCGGTCTTTATCTCCGCAAGGATACCATGGGCGTGCATTATCAGCTCCGCCGCCTCCTTCTGGGCGGCAGTGATTTTTTCCAGTATCTCTCTGTTTGTGAGCATGGTTGTTTCCTCGTCTTTTTTATTAAATATGCAGGCGCCGCCCTGCCGCATAACCGGTCAGAACGGCGCCGTCTCCCTCAGCGCTTCCAGGTGGAGGGAGCAAAAAGTATGAGTATGGGGAATATCTCCAGTCTTCCGATAAGCATGGCCATGGTGAGCACAATTTTGGAGCCGTAAGAGAAGATACTGAAGTTACCGGTGGGACCCACCAGTGACAGCCCCGGGCCTACATTGGAGAGGCATGAGAGCACGGCGGTAAAGTTGGTGGACATGTCGAAATTATCCAGAGACACTAGGAAAGTTCCCAGCACCAGCAGTATCATATAGCAGGCAAAAAAGGTATTAACAGCCTTCATTCCCGCATCATCCACCCGTTTCCCGTCCATCTGCACCCGGGTAACTGTGCGAGGGTGTATCATCTGGCGTATCTCACAGGTAATGTTTTTGAACACCATCACCACTCTGGAAGTTTTTAAGCCGCCGCCGGTACTGCCGGCACAGGCGCCACAGAACATGAGTATCACCAATATCCACTGGCAATAGTGAGGCCACTGGACAAAGTCCACCGTACAGAAGCCCGTAGTGCTGGTGATGGAGGAGACGTTGAAAAAAGCGTGGCGCAGGGCGGTGAGAAAGCCACCGCTGCTCTCCCGTATTCCCAGGGCTATGGCCAGCACCGAGGCAGCAATTATTGCCAAATACCAGAGCAGTTCCTCACTTTTCAGTGCCTCCCGCCAGCGTCCGATGAGTATCAGGAAGAACAGGTTGAAGTTTATTGCAAAAAGTGCCATGAATACAGCTATGACCATCTCGATATAGGCACTGTTGTAGGCACCCACGCTGGCAGCCTTATTGGAAAAACCGCCGGTTCCAGCCGAACCGAAAGAGTGGATCAGGGCGTCAAACAGGCTCATGCCGCCAAAGAGCAGCAGCACAACCTCCAGGAGAGTCATCGCAATATAGATGAGATAGAGTATCTTGGCAGTCTGGCGCACTCTGGGTACCAGCTTGCCCACGGTGGGTCCCGGCACCTCCGCACGCATGATGTGCATGGAGTGTTCTCCGCTCATGGGCAGCACCGCCATGATGAACACCAGAACACCCATTCCGCCTATCCAGTGGGTGAAGGAGCGCCAAAACAGGCAGCCCTGGCTCATTTCCTCTACATTTTCCAGTATGGAAGCTCCGGTGGTGGTAAAGCCGGACACCGTTTCAAAAACGGCATCTATGTAATTGGGTATATCCCCGCTGATAACAAAGGGCAGAGCTCCGAGCAGGGACATGAGTATCCAGCCCAGGCCCACTATCACGAAGCCGTCTTTGGCGTAGATTATGGAACTGTGGGGCCGGATTCGACTCAAAGTAAGTCCCACAGCTCCCGTGAGAGCTATGGTAATGAGAAAGTGGCTTACTCCCTCTCCGTACCAGAGCCCGGCAATGACGGGCAAAAACATCAGTACCGCCAGGCACACCAGCAGCAGGCCCAGCACCCGGCATATCATTCTTCGGTTCATATCTCGTCCTCGATAATGTTATCCAATACTTTCAGCCAGCCGGCCTTGGTCACTACCACCGCATGGTCCCCGGCATAAATCTCCGTATCGCCGCCGGGCAGTATGGTGCGGTTGCCCCGGACAACGGCGCTTATGATTATATTGGGTTTAAGGCGCAGATCCTTCAGGGGTACGCCGATGACTTTGGACCCCTGGCTGACCTTGAACTCCAGGGCCTCCACCTTGCCGTCGGCCAGTTTGTACAGAGTCTCCATGCTGCTGCCTATGGAATTGCTCATGGCTCTCACATAGCGGGCAAGCTGCTGGGCCACCAGGGATTTGGGGGCCACCACGCTGTCCAGGCCGGCGCTGTCCAGTATACGGTCGTAATATTCCCGGTTGACTTTCACCACAATTTTCCCCACGTTCATGTGTTTTGCGTACATGGAGGTTATAATATTGTCACCGTCGTCCCCGGTGAGGGCAACGAAAGCATCGCAGGTGAGAATGCCCTCCTCCAGCAGCACCTCGCTGCGGGTGGCATCCCCGTGGACGATATTGGCATCCGGGATAAGATCACACAACTCTTCACAGCGGCTGCGGTCGGCCTCAACCACCGTCACGGCCATACCGCTCTCCTGGAGCATCCGGGTAAGATATACGGCTATGCGCCCGCCGCCCATTATCATCACACGGCGCACAGGCTTTTTGTACTGGCCGGTAGCTATAAAGAATTTCCTCAGTTCCTTGTCCGAGCCGGTGATACTAAGCAGATCCCCTTTTCTCAGGGTAAAGTCGCCGTTGGGTATGATAGCCTCGCCGTCCCGTTCCACAACGCCCACCAGCACCTTGGCGTTAAAGTTCTGGGGCAGCTGCTTGAGCTGCATACCGTCAAGCCTGCCGCCCTCTCTCACCCGGTGCTCTACGATCTCCGCACTGCCCTTGGAAAAAGCGTCCACCCTGGTGGCGCTGGGGAAGCGCAGTATGCGGGAAATTTCCTTTGCACACTCCAGCTCAGGATTTACGATTACCGAAAGGCCAAGGGCTTCCCGCAAAAACTCCATCTGTCTCAGGTAGGCAGTATCCCTTATACGGGCTATCACGTGCTTGGTGCCCAACTTGCTGGCGGATATGCCGCAGACCATGTTGGTCTCGTCGCTGCGGGTGGCAGCCATCAGCAGATCCGCATCGGCTGCTCCTGCCTCCAGCAGAGTCTCGGAATTTGTGGCACTCCCTTCCACACAAATAACATCCAGATTGTTGGAAAGGTTGGTGATGGTGGCACTGTCATTGTCAATGACGGTGATGTCATGGCCCTCATCGGCCAGTATGGATGCAACGCTGTAGCCTATCTTGCCCGCCCCGGCAATAATAATTTTCATTTTTTGTCTCCATTCTCCCCGCCCCCGGCGGAGAAATACTCAATATGACATACAAGGCAAATATACCATATTCCAAAACTTTTGTACAGTATCTCCCTAGTGGGTATAATATTGATAATCTATTGGGAGTGTGGTAAACTGTTATGGAAAATTTGATCAAGAGAGAGACAATATCAGCATGTTTGAAGGATTTACACCCCAGACCAGCAACTTTTTATGGGAGTTGGCATTCAATAATGAGCGGCCCTGGTTCCTGGCCCACAAAGAGGAATTTGAACGGGTTCTGAACACGCCCTTCAAGGCCCTGGCCGCAGACACGGCGGAGCTTATGGCCCGGAGACTTCCCCGTCGTAGCTTCCGGCTTCATGTCTCCCGTATTTATCGGGATGCCCGGAGACTTTTCGGACGGGGTCCCTACAAGGATCACCTGTGGTTCACTTTGAAAGATAATGATATTTTGCTGGAAGGCCCCTGCTTCTGGTTCGAGCTGGGTGCCGCTGACTACAGCTACGGCATGGGGTTCTACAGCGCCACTGCCGCCCAGATGGCTGCATTCCGCCGCAAAGTGGACGCCAATCCCGCCCGTTTTGAGCGCCTGGCAAAATCTGTGATGAAGACTGGCTTTGCCGTAACCGGGGAGGAATACGCTCGGCCAAAAGGTCATCGCAGCCAGATAATAGACCAGTGGTATAACCGTAAGAGGCTCGGCCTGGAGATCAGCCGCGATTTCGGAGGCGAGGTTCTGAGTTCTGAACTGCCGGTGCTGCTGGCAGACAGTTTTGAAAAGTTACTGCCCATGTACGACTTTTTCATGGAAGTCTACCTGGAGGAGCCGGGCAGCAATCGCAAATGACATGGAGGAAATGATGGAGCAGAAGGCGCCCAGACTTGCCGTTATCATGCCCGCCTACAACGCTGGGCAGTATATAGAAAAAGCCGTATGCAGCATACTGAAGCAGAGCTTCAGAGATCTGCGCCTCATAGTGGTGGATGACGGCTCCACTGACGATACCGCCCAGATCCTCCGGCGACTCCGGGAGCAGGATGCTCGGCTCATGCCCATAAGTGTTCCCAACGGAGGCCCTGCCAAGGCCCGCAACCGGGGGCTTGATGCAGTGGAGCCCGGCACGGAATACGTCATGTTTGCCGATGCCGACGACGAACTCCTGCCCGACGCAGTGGAATACGCAATGGCGGGAGCCGAAGGGGCAGACATGGTTTTTTTCGGCTTTACAATAGTCAGCCCCTCCGGCAGCTGCCGCCGCTATTCCGAGCCGGAGCAGCGGCTGGACAGATCCCGGCTGGGCTCCGCTTTCGGGCGGCTTTACAAGGCCAATCTCTTCAACCAGGTCTGGGGCAAGCTGTTTCGCATGGAGCTCATTGGCAGCACCCACCGCTTTCCCGATTACCGCTGGGGAGAGGACAGACTGTTTATCTTCCGCTGCCTGGATGAGGCCGACAGTGTGAAGATACTGCCGGAGTGTAAATACCGATACATCATGCACCCGGGAGAGAGCCTGATAACCCGTTTCTGCCAGGACAAACCCAGGGTCTGTCTGGAGTCGGATGCCGTGGTACAGCAGCTATGTGCTTCCCTCGGCTGCGACGAGGCCACGGAGGCAGACTGCCGTTATATGTTTGCAAAGAGTATTTTTTCCTGCATGACCACCCTCTTTTCCCCAAACTGTCCCCTGGACGCGGGGGAAAAGGCCGCCTATGTGCGCAGTATAATAAACGACCCTCAGGTGCGCCGTCGCTGCCGGGATGTCTTCGGCGGCGCGGTCCCCAATATTCTCTGCTCAGTGGTGTGCAGCGGGCAGGTATGGCTGAATATGGCTGTTTTTAGGATGCTGGTACTGGCAGGGCGCATCTCTCCGGGCCGTGAAGCGCATGGAGCACGACGAGGAGACGGGCATGGACCCGGCCAAG
>ERZ827478.1956-NODE-1956-length-12106-cov-3.189362_pt1 | contig 12106 bp, 10 predicted proteins | sample MGYA00519705_ERZ827478 | MGnify/ENA primary metagenome ERZ827478 (study PRJEB31778, sample SAMEA3449318) | human gut metagenome | biome: human gut; feature: human-associated habitat; material: faeces | place: United Kingdom | collected 2010/2012 ... | reverse complement strand
ACGTTGCGCGACTGTGGCGCGCCGATGCCGATATAACGATACCCAAGCCCATTCGCCCTCGCACTCAGCGCCTGCATATAGGCTTCCAGCTTTTTCGGGTCATACCCTGCCCCGTTCAGTCGGAGCGCCGGCGTGCAGAAGCTGTTGAGGCTGACGGTTTGCAGCGGGCCGGCCTGCAGCTTCCCCTTCGCCGCCTCAAACGCCTGCTCGTCCCATGCGGCGACGTCCTTGGCTGCCAGCGCAATGGTTTCATAGCCGAGCGCCGCCAGCGTGTCATAGTGCGAAAGGTCGATACAGCATCCAATTTTCATGCGGCTTTTCCCCCGTTTACTGCTTGGCCGTCAGGCCGCCGTCCACGCAGAGCACCTGCCCGCTGACAAACTCCGCCGCATCGCTGCACAGATAGACGGCCGCGCAGCCCAAATCCTTCGTTGTGCAGATTCTTCCGCGCGGAATCCGTTCCACCAGCTTGTTATAAAAAGCCGGGTCATCCAACTGGAAGGAATTGATCGGCGTGAAGGTCGGTGCAATGGCGTTGACGGTAATTCCGTATTTGCCCCATTCGCAGGCCAACTGCTTGGTATACATGTTGACCGCGCCTTTAGACGCGCAATAGGCGATATAATCCTGATCCGTTCCGATCAGCGACTTCACCGAAGAAATGGACAGGATGCGGCCATAGCCCTGCTCGATCATCAGCTTGCCGACTTCTTTGGTCGTCAGATGCAGCGCGCGCAGGTTGATGCCCAGCACGAAATCCCACGTCTGCGCGTCGTAATCTTCGGCTTTTTTCAGTTTGTTTACGCCAGCCGCATTGACCAGAATATCAATACGGCCGGTCTTTTGCCTGGCTTCAGCCACCATCTTCACGATGGAATCGTCTTCCAGCAGATTGACATGCACGTAGAAAAAGCGGCGGCCATTCTCTTTGGCCAGATCACCGATCCAGCCTTCCGGCTCTTTGAGGTCGGCCACGATGATATCCGCGCCGTTTTCCATGAGCGCCTGCGCGATGGGCAACCCCAGTCCGCCGCCGCCGACGATCAGCGCCGTTCTCCCTTCCAGAGAAAACACGTTCTTAAAATGATCCATATGTCAAAAGATCTCCCTTCTTTTATTAGAACACCGATTAAACCGATGTGAGCAGATCGCCGTTTTCATCGAAGGCGAGTTCTTCTGGCAAACCCAGAATTTCCATATCCCGCATGCCGCGGATTGTAGGCAGCAGATTTTCGGAAACCCAAATGGTATCCATCGCCAACGTATCGCGAATTCGAATCATTGTGATTTCCTCCGGCGCTTTTCCGGGGGTCATTTTGATCGTTGCCTGAATGGTTTCTTTCTGCGTATCAAAATACATGGGGATTTTACATAGACAGGTCACGGTGCTTGTCAATGAGTTGGGATAGGTGTTTTCTCGGCTCATACGCTCTACAACGCGTTTTGAACATGTGTCTGCCATGCCCAGCCCCACCACATTGCCGAGCGTCTTATCTGTAATATCCAGAATCCCGATTCGTGAGGCCTGTATGCCGCCCTGAATGGTCGGAACAATCCATCTTCCGGCGATGTTGGGGTCCATTCCCTCTCCGCTGATATCTTTCCCGATGCGATCCACGATAAGAACGTCCACTTGCGGAAGTTTAAGGCAAGCCATGCGGGATTTTGCGATTTTGAGCAGCTCCGGCTCCATTTTCGGGATTTCTTCTTTTGTCATAACCCGAACCATAGCTGTCTGGTCATATGCGTTTTCGATGATTCCAACGCCGAGCAGCACATTGGCGTTTTTTAGAATACCAAAGGCAAATTTTTCCACGTTAGGACCGAGATTCAAGATGCCCTGACGATGACAGACCTCTGCCCCGTGCTGACAACCCAAACCGATGGTCAGCATTTTCATAACGCCGCTCTCATAATTCCCACGGAACGCGGTATGCGCTTTAATGCGGTTTAGAGAAATGATGCCGTCCGCTTCGGCAGCGAGACGATTGATGAATATGGGACGCCCGTCGTCCAGCTCTCCGATCTGTGTCACGTCCATTGTGGCGACGACCGGACAACCCACGTATTCCTCTGTTACGCCGTATTCGTGAACAATGGCAAGCTGTCCTTCGGCGGTAGATCCACCGTGACTGCCCATGGCCGGAATGACAAAAGGACTTGCGCCCTGCTCCTTAAGGAAGGAGACCACCTCGCGAATAATGAGCGCCAGATGATCAATGCCTCGGCTTCCGGCGGTAATTGCGATGCGCATTCCCGGCTGAATTTTATCCGTGACCTCTTTTCTGGAAAGCTCGCGGCGTACCTCGCCAGGGACATCTTCCAAATGATCGTGATCAAACAGCTGTCGAACCTCTACCATACGAGGAATTGGAATGTCTTTCAGCATGTCATGAATGGCGCCCATTGTTCTAACTTCCTTTCTGTGAGGAATGGTTTGTTTGGAAATCGTGGAATCGCTCCCACGATTTCCATATGTGTTATTCATCCGAACTTCGATTGAACGGACATTGGATAACACCATTATATGGAGAAAAAGACGAAAAATCAAGGAAAAAATTAAGCATAATTTGCTCCATATTTATTTTTATTTACACTTTTATAATGGGATGGTTTTCAATTTTTCTTTGTGAGAAAAAGTTTATTTATCACTTTGAAAGTGAGAAATAAGTCAAAAATTCGGCTAAAAAATAACAGGTCTTCAAAAAATGTAAAAAAAAGTGTTGATTTCTTGTGCGCTTTATGTCATAATGCTCGTAGAAACGATACCACGAGCGAAAAAGGTGGTATCCATCTCATTCGGACCGCAAACGTTCATCAAAGAGACGGAACGCTTGCCCAAGCACAAGGAGGAAACACCCATGAAGAAACTCGTTGCTCTGGTTCTCACGATGCTGATGCTGGTCGCTGTCTTTACATCGATGGCTTCCGCAGCCTCTAAACCCATCAAGATCAAGTTCGCGTATATGCCGCCGGAGCTCACGCCTGAAGAGTGCGTAGAGACCACGATCGCCTACACCTTCCGCGACTATCTGGAAGAGCATTTCCCGGATCGCTTCCAGGTTGAAATTTATCCTTCCGGCCAGCTTGGCTCCTTTGCGGAGACTTACGCCGGAAACTCTGACGGCAGCATTGAAATTTCGCTGGTAAACGTTGCGGCCATTTCTACCGTTGATAAGAACCTCAATGTCTGGCAGATTCCCGGTTCGATCAACAGCCTGGCGCAGATTCGTGCCCTTCTTGCCAGCGAGGAAGCGATGGCGACGTTTGACAACGTGAACAAGCAGACGGGAACCACTATTCTTATGGGTTTCTCCGCCGGCGCTCGCCACTTCACCAACAACGTCCGCGAGGTGAAAACCCCGGCCGATATGAATGGCATTGTGTTCCGTACCATGGAGAATCCGCTTTATGTCAAGATGGTTGAATCCATGGGTGGCGTAGCCGTTCCGATGGCTTCCAGCGAAATGTATTCTGCGCTTCAGAATGGCGTTATTCAGGGGCAGGAAAACCCGATTGCGTCCATCATTTCTGACATGACCTATCAGGTTCAGGATTATCTCACGCTGGACGGACACGTTTATTCCCTGGCTTTCATGGTTTGCAATACCGCATGGCTGAACAATCTTGATCCTGAGCTTCAGCAGGGCGTGAAGGATGCTGCGAAGGCTGCGTTTGTCGCTTCCAATGAGCGCGTTGATGCGCTTGAAGCGACCGGCCTTGAATTCCTCAAGACCACCGGCGGCATGCAGGTGTATGTGCCGACCGAAGAAGAGCTGAAGGCTTGGCACGATCAGTGCTATCAGGGCGCTGTCGGTTACGTCATCGAGCAGCTTGGTCAGGAAAAGGTTGATGAATTCATGAATCTCGTCAACAGCGTTGCCTACTAATTAAAAGCGCTCATTGGCCAGTAGGTTTGATTGTCTGGGCGCATAAGCGTCCAGACAATCTTTCTTTCATCGTCAATTAGAGCCAGAAATACGGTTACACGCATAACACAGTACTGTTTTGCCAGACCGAAAGGAGTCGGCTCCATGGATAATCTGAAAACCATCTATCATAAATTGGATGCGATTGAAAACGCGCTTTATAAACTTTGCGCTCTAATTGGCGCGATTGCGATGGGCATTGCATTCTGTGCAATTTTTCTTCAGGTTCTGTATCGCTATATCCTGTGTAATTTCGTAAACCTTCCGTTTGCCTTTACGGAAGAGCTTGCACGATATTGTCTCTTCTGGATCATCTACCTTTTATTGCCCAGCGTTATGAAAAGCGGCATGGAAGCGGCAAATACCTTTCTTCCCAGCTTGCTAAAGGGAAAAGCCAAAACAGTTCTGTATCTGATCGTTCGAGGCATTTGCACCTTGATTGCGGTCATCGCCTTCTATTGTTCGTTTGCGACGCTGGAAACCTATTGGGGATTCACTTCTCCGGTCATGGCGCTGCCGGGCTTCTTCATGTATGGGCCCGTCGTAATCGGTATGGGAATGGTTTTGATGCGTTACGCGGTTGAATTCATCGGATTCATCTGCGGCGAAGTCAAGCCGTTTGAAACCATTGGTCAAGGAGGGGTCGAATAATATGGAAGCTGCCATTGTTTTAATTGTCTTTATCGCGCTTGTGATTATTGGCGTGCCGATTGGCTGGAGCATTGCGGGCGTCAGCCTGCTGACCCTTTTCTTCAGTGATGTCTCCTTCTCTATTTTGCCGATGAAAATGATCAGCGGCGTAAACTCGTTTACCTTCCTGTGTATTCCCTTCTTTATTCTGGCGGCCAATCTGATGAGCCGCGGCGGCATTACAAAGCGCATTTTCCTTTTCTGTGACGCGCTCTGCGGCCACTTCAGCGGTGGTCTGGCACACGCCAATGTTCTGGCCAGCATGCTGTTTGGCGGCATCAGCGGCGCATCTAACGCGGACGCGGTTGGTCTGGGCTCCATCGAAATCGAGATGATGACCGAAAAGGGCTATGACCGTGGATATTCCGCCGCCGTCACCGCAGCCAGCGCCATTCTTTCCTCCATTGTTCCGCCGAGCAACATCTTCATTGTTTACGCTGTTACAGCCGGCACGGTTACGGTTTCCGCAATGTTTGTCGGCGGTATTATTCCGGCTGTCATTTTGACGCTCCTGCTGATTGCGCTGAACGTCTATTACGCGAAGAAATATCACTTCCCGAAGAATGAAAAGTTTGCGGGATGGAAATACGTCGGAAAAACCGCGCTTGAAACGCTTCCCGCGCTGTTCATGCCGATCATCATTCTGGGCGGTATTCTGGCCGGTGTGTTCACGCCGACCGAATCCTCCGTTGTCGCTGGCGTATATGCTTTGATCGTTTCTGCCTTTGTTCTGCGCAACCTGACATGGAAAGACGTCTATGAGGCGCTGGTTGAATCCGCAAAGATGACCGCTGTGGTTATGTTCATCATCGCCGTCGCTTCTGCGATGGGATGGGGCATCACTACGATGCGCCTGCCCCAGAAGGTTTCCGCATGGTGCCTGGCAATGGCCAATTCCAAGCTTCAGTTTATGTTTATCACGTTTATCCTTCTTGTCATCATTGGCACGCTGGTCGATGTGACGCCGGCCATCCTCATTATTGTGCCGATCCTTGTTCCGGCCGCAAGGGCTTTTAACGTGAATATGCTTTATTTCGGTCTGTTTGTCGCGATGACCCTGACGATGGGGCTTGTCACCCCGCCGGTGGGTATGCTATTATTTACCACATCTACGGTTGCCAAAATTGATTTAAGCAGAATGTATAAGGCTATTCTGCCCTATGCTGTCGTCGAAATTTTGTTCTGTATTCTGATGATTTTCGCTGAACCGATTTTGATGTTCCTGCCGCATTTGCTGGGATATTGACAAAAGGTGTTTACGCGGAATTCCGATGAACTGCGAAAGGAGTCCTGCGTATGAGAACCACAATTCATGACATTGCTAAGGCATCCGGCTTATCCCCTTCCACCGTTTCGCGCGTGTTGACCAACAACCCACACGTCAGTGCGGAAGCAAAGCGCAAGGTTCAGGAGGCTATCAGCAAAACCGGATATGTTCCAAACGGTTTGGCTCGTGGTTTGGTGACGCGCAGACGAAATTTGATTGCTGTCATTGTTCCGGAGGCGAGCAATCCGTTTTACGTCGATATTCTGTCTGCGATCAACGAAGTTGCCGCACAGAATGACATGAGCGCCATTCTCGTTACGCAAAATGAAAATGATCGACGCACGACGGTAGAGAGAGTTCTGGAAATGGGCATTGACGGCTTCATCCATTTGGGCGCACTTGAAAATGATAGCATTATCCCCATGCTTGCTCAAGCGGGAACGCCGTTTGTCCTTCTGGATCGTCTTCTGCCGGGCGTTCAAGCGGACAAGGTTCTCTTTGATAATCATCATTCCGGTTTTGCTGCGACCGAATATATGCTGTCCCTCGGCCATCGGCGGATTGCTTATGTTTTCGGGTCGCCAAGTTCTCTTTCCAGTTGGGATAAGTATCAGGGCTATGTCGATGCACTTCGCAAACACGGTCTCCAACCTGACGATCGCCTTGTTGCAAACGGCCTGCTGGATTATGATACGAGCTATCGCGCGATGCTCAAGCTGCTGGATGAACGCCATCGCCTTGGTTTTACCGCCGTTGTTTGTGGAAGCGACTATATGGCGCTGGGCGTTCGTCAGGCGATTTTGGAAAGAGGGCTTCGTATCCCCGAAGACCTTTCCATCATCGGTATGGACGACGTATTCTATACCCGGCTTGCCGGAGTCGGTTTGACGACGATCCGCGCTCCGAGTTCCGAAAGCGGCCGCCTTGCCGCAAAGCTTCTGATTGAGCGCATTGCTAACCCGAGCAAAGAACAGGAAATTCATATTCTTGAGACAAAGCTGATTTGTCGAGAAAGCTGTTGCCCATTAAAAGGAGAAGAAAATATATGATTATTACAGATGTTAAGCCGATTAAGCTCCAATTCTGGCCTAAAAACCCGCCGCGTGACGGCCTTGCGGCAATTCCTACCCGCGATGTATTTCTGGTTCAAATTGAAACTGACGAGGGAATTTCGGGAATCGGCGAGGGATTCGCCCTGGGTTCTCTGGAATCGCTGGCTGTGTTGACGACGGAAACCCTTCGGCCTCTGCTTATCGGACAAAATCCGCTGATGATCGAGGCGCTGTGGAATCGCATGTATCTGAATACGGCGAGATACGGAAGACGCGGCATTATGATGGCGGCCATCAGTGCGATCGACATTGCGTTGTGGGATATCCTTGGAAAAAAGGCGGGCATGCCGGTGTATCAGCTGCTCGGCGCTGCAAAGGATTCCCTCATTCCATACGCAAGCGCAGGCTATTATATGGAAGGGAAGGGGATTCCGGAGCTTCAGGCGGAATGTCTGGGCTATGTAGACATGGGCTTTAAGGCCATTAAGATTAAAGTAGGAGGCGCTCCCGTCGAAGAGGATATCGCCCGTGTACACGGCGTTCGCGAAGCGATCGGGCCGAACATCGCGCTGGGCATTGATGCAAACAATGCATGGGATTATCCTACGGCACTTAAAATGGCGCGTGCCTGCGAAAAGGAAGATATTCTCTTCTTTGAAGAGCCGATGTCTACGGATTTTCCGGAAGACTGTGCTCGATTGGCCGCCCATACCGACGTATCGATTGCCGGCTATGAAACTCTGCTGACGCGATATGGAATGAAAGATTTTATTGTCCGCAATGCGGTGGATATTGTTCAGGTTGACGCCATTTGGACGGGCGGTATTACGGAAGCCCGTCGGGTAGGCATGATTGCTGGAACGTGGGGCAAAAAAGTCATTCCGCATTTCTCTGCTTCCATGGTTTCTCTGGCTGCCAACCTCAGCTTTGGCCACTCCCTTTACAATACCGAATACATGGAATACACGCTTGACGAGAATCCGCTGCGTTCCGAACTTTGCACGGAAAGCATTGTTATGAAGGACGGCGTTGTTCGCGTATTTGATAAACCCGGCCTTGGCATTGAGCTGAATTGGGATACCGTCGAGCGTTACCGCGTCTGATTTTGGTTTTGTTGTAAACGCAAAAGTCGGCAAAAAATCAAAGAGATAAGTGGCGGCGAACAGGTTTCCCTGTTCGCCGCCTTAACAGTTCTTCGTCCTGCGGCGGCGCATCTTTCTGCGGAAAGACGCGCCGCCCGTTATTCAGCTTTCGGAAGCGTATGTGATGGAGAGGACGATATCCTGTTCGAAATCGCCGAATTTTTTCCCGAAAATATTGAAACCGCCCGGGTATTCCGCATCCGGCTTATTTCCAATGCGTATGGTAATGGGCGTGTTGGCGGAAAAGTGAAATTGATGAATCGTCAGATTCGGGACGGGCGTTCCGTTCAGAAGGCAGCCTGTTTCCGATAGTTCGAGAATGAGGAGTTTTCCATATTGCGTGCAGCCGCTGCTCCACCATTCCGGATTTAACCGCCCGCGCCGGGCGCCATAATCACTCGGGCAGCGCCATGTTCCACACTCTGTTCCGTTGATCCAAATGGTGATGTCGCTTGGCCAGTCTTCGTTGTAATTATAAAATTCGGAACAGACTTCAAAGGAGAGCTGAAGCCCCTTTGGCTTATCCTTCGGCGTAAGCAAATAAGGAAATTGATATTCGACAAAGCCGGTCTTTGACCAGATGAGCTGCGCAAAGACGTGATTCGGCATGAAAAACATTTCGGGTCGATCATCGGGCGCCAGATATCCGGCTTCGGAAACAATGCCGCAGCCGGGTACAATTTCGCATTTTGTGTAGCAGCCGATCGGCATGGAAATCGTTGAAACCTTATCGACGCTGTCATCTGTTTTATTGAGCCGTATGCTGATGGCATTGTGGTTCCTGCTGCATATTTTTTTTGCCCCGCGGCTGCCCTGCAGGGTTTTTGTTTTGATGAGCCCAACGTTCTCCAGCGACTTTACATATAAAGACGCGCTGGAATACGGGATATTCAGTTTTTCGGCGATTTCTCCGACGCTGTAACTGTTAAAATAAAGAAGTTTGAGCGTCTGTATGCGCGCCGGGCTGCTCAGTGAAGCCGCCAATTCGCAAAGAAGGTCTTCGTCTTCCAGGCTCAGGCTGAGTATTTTGGGCATTCTATTCCGAACCTCCCTCTCCTTTTTGCCTATTTTACCAAAATTCATGGAGAAAAACAACCGAAATCCCGCCGGACAGGAAAAGATATTGTAATTATTGACATTATATGCGTCGATTTATTATACTAATAGTACAGAAAAGGACGTAGCGGGTGGCCACCGACTTCCTTTCAACAGAACGAACAGCATAAATGAAAAGGAGAGAATAAAAATGACGAAACGCCTGATTTCATGTTTGCTTTGTTTGTGCACGCTGATCGGCTTTGCGGCCGTCGCTAATGCCGATGATCCCGTCGAGGTCGTCTTCTGGAACGGGTATACGGGTTCTGATCAGCCGACACTGGAAGCGATTGTCGAAACCTATAACAATTCGCAGGATAAAGTCCATATCAAAATGGAAATCATGCCGTGGGACACCCTGTATCAGAAGCTGATGCCTGCCTTTATTGCGGGCAACGCGCCTGACCTTATTGGTTTCTCCGTCACGAGGTACATGGAGTACGCGATGGCGGGCAAGCTGGAGCCGCTGGATGCGTTCATCGCTTCCTCCGAAACGATTACGATGGATAATCTGGTTCAGGGTCTGTTCAAGGCCGGCAATTATGACGGCAAACAGTATACCCTTCCGATGGCTTGCGCCGCGATGGTGATGTACTACAACAAGGATATGTTCCGCGAAGCCGGGCTGGATGCCGAAAATCCGCCGGCCACGATGGAAGAGCTGTATGCCGCATGGGACAAGCTGATTCAGAAGGACGGAAACGGCAACGTCACGCAGTACGCGCAGGCCATCGGCGTTAAATCGACCGTGGCGATGATGCCGGTATTCATGTGGGCGTATGGCGCCGATTACATCAAGGACGGCAAGAGCGTGCTGGATTCGGACGAAGCCACAGCGGCCATGACGATGATTGCGGACGCTTATGCCAAGGGCGTCAGCCCGGTCGGCCTGACGGGTCAGGAAGCGGACGATCTCTTTGCCGCGGGCAAGGCTGCGATCGAGTTTAACGGTCAGTGGGCCGCGCCGGGCTTCCGCGCCGCGGGCATTGATCTGGGCATTGCCGAGGTTCCGGCCGGTATGGATGGCCGCGACCGCAAAACCTGGGGCGGCGACAGCGTTATGTGCATGAGCGCGGATTCCAAGGTAAAGGAAGCCGCTTGGGACTTCATGGAGTACTGGAACGGAAAGGAAGCGCAGAAGACGTGGGCGCTGAACGTCGGCTTCATTCCTTCCCGACTGGATATGGCGGACGACGAGGAAATTTTGACCGGCAACCCCGATCTGGCGATCTTTATGAAGGCCTCCACGTATGCCCAGATGTTCATGGCCGATCAGCCTATGAGCGGACGGATCGACGAAGAAGTTCTCGTTCCGCTGTATGAATCGGTTTCCAGAGGCACGGCAGCACCTGCCGATGCGCTGAAAAAAGCATCCAAGGCTCTGGACGCCATTCTGGCCGAGTAAAAAGGCGGAGGGATTACGGAGGGGCGTCTCCGTAATCCCTTTTTATGAGCGCATCCTTCCCGCAAAGAAAGAACACAAAGAACATCGCGTTTTTTGAGGTTACGACAATGAAAGCATTCAAGAAGAAAAACGGAATTGAAAGCAGGTTGGCGCAGGCCGGAATTCGAATGGTTCTGCCCTCTATGCTGATTATTGCCGTGTTTACGATTTATCCCATTTTCCAATCGCTCATTATGAGCTTCACAAACTGGAATATTCTGAAAAACACCAGAAAATTCGTCGGTCTCAGAAACTATATCCGGATGTTTGCCGATGAACGCTTTCTGAACGCGCTGAAAAATACGGTGGAGTACACGCTGCTTTATGTTCCGCTTCTGCTGCTTTTATGCATCCTGTTTGCCGCGCTGATCAATTTCAGGTTCAAAGGCGCTTCGTTTTACAAGAGCGTGATGTTTGTGCCGGCAGTCACCTCCATGGCGATTATAGCCATCATCTTTCGGTATATTCTGGATGGCAATATCGGCATTATTCCGCTTTGGCTGAAAAAATTCGGCGTGATCGCTCCGGATTTTCTTCGGGACGAGCATACGGCAATGGGCGCGGTCATCTTCACCAGCCTGTGGCGATGGACAGGGTTCAACATGGTCATCATCCTGGCCGGAATCAACGCCATTCCGGAAAGCCTCTATGAGGCGTCTGCCATAGACGGGGCGGGAAACGTGAAGCAGTTTTTTTCGGTGACGCTGCCGTTGATTGCGCCATCCGTCAGCTTTGTGTTGATTACCAATATCATCAGCTCTTTTCAGGTGTTCGACCAAGTTTACGTCATGACGAAGGGCGGGCCGATGTTCCGCACGGAAGTTCTTGTCTATTACATTTACTATCAGGGATTTACCGTGTACAACATGGGATACGCCTCGGCAATGGCTTTTTTCCTTTTCCTGATCGTTCTATTCTTCACCGTCTTCCAGCTGAAGGGCTTCAGCCGAGCGGAATCCAATTTGGAGGGATAAGCCATGAAAAGCAAATTATCCAAGGGCTGGAGTATTTTCTGGTGCATCGTGTTTGCCGTCGTCAGCGTGGTTTTTATGCTCCCGCTGATTTGGATGCTCCTGTCTTCCTTTAAGCCGGAAGGCTTGATTATGGGCAGGCCGGAATGGCTGATTCCCCGGCAATGGACGCTCGAAGGCTATTCCACGCTGCTTAAAAAAATCCCGTTTTTCCGTTTTTTGCTCAACTCGCTTATTTTTGCGGGCGGAACAACGGTTTCAATGCTGTTTTTGGATTCGATGGCGGGCTATGCGTTTGCCAAATTAAAATTTAGAGGCAGTCGTGTTTTGTTTGTCGTGGTTCTGATCTCCATGATGATCCCGTTTCAAATCACCATGATTCCGACATACCTGCTCCTAAACGATCTGCACATTTTGAACACATACGCGGGCTTGATGATTCCGCGCATGACCAACGCATTCGGTATCTATTTCATGCGTCAGGCGTTTCTCGGCGTGCCGAACGACCTGCTGGAT
>ERZ827478.1955-NODE-1955-length-12108-cov-3.971459_pt1 | contig 12108 bp, 9 predicted proteins | sample MGYA00519705_ERZ827478 | MGnify/ENA primary metagenome ERZ827478 (study PRJEB31778, sample SAMEA3449318) | human gut metagenome | biome: human gut; feature: human-associated habitat; material: faeces | place: United Kingdom | collected 2010/2012 ... | reverse complement strand
AAAATCCCTATGACTTTTAAAGGTTGATTTATCCCTATCCAGTTTTATATATTCTAAATAAGAGCATCGAAAGGTGCTCTTTCTTTTGGTATAATAGGTGAAAGAATCGAGGAAAATAAAATGAATTTAAAAGAAAAATATGCAGACTTAATTGTTCGTTCGGGCTTGAATGTTCAAAAAGATCAAATAGTAGTTGTTCGTGCTAACGTAGAAATGAATGAATTTGTTCGTTTGATTGTGAAATCATGTTTTGATGTTGGCGCAAAAGATGTAATTGTTCGCTATAGTGATGATGAAATCAATCGTATGAGATATCTTTCAGGTAATTGTATGCCTTATGATTATGAAGCTTTATTCCATAATGAAACGGCTGAAAAGGGAGCTTGTTATTTGAGCTTAGTTGGTGAAGATCCTGATGGAATGAAGGGGGTAGAGCCAAAATTAATGGCAAATTATCGAAAGGCATTAAGAGGAATGACACAGCCATATCGTGATAAATTGGATTATATGCATGCAGCATGGTGTGTGGCCAGTGTTCCAACTATGGCTTGGGCTAAAAAGGTATATCCAGAATCAGAAGATGCATTATCTGATTTGTGGAATGCAGTATTAAAAATTAGTCGTGTAGACGAAAAGGATGCCAATGAAAACTGGAACGAGCATCGTGCATCTTTTGATAAGCGAGTTCATATTTTAAATCATTTAGATATCGAAAGTGTTCATTATACAAATTCTTTAGGAACGGATTTAGTAGTTGAACTTCCAGAAGGTTATGTATTTGCAGGTGGAGGATCCTTTTTAGATAATGGTAACTACTATTTCCCAAATATTCCTACAGAAGAAATTTTTTCTGCACCTAAAAAGACGGGTGTAAATGGTAAATTATATAGTGCTTTACCTTTGGCTTACAATGGTGCAATCGTAAAAGATTTCTGGTTTGAATTTAAGGATGGGCAAGTTGTGGATTATGATGCCAAAGAAGGAAAAGAGGTTTTGACTAGTATTTTAGAAACGGATGAAGGGTCAAAATATCTTGGTGAAATTGCCTTAGTTCCTTATGAATCGCCTATTAGTGCATTGGATACTTTGTTTTATGAAACACTGATTGATGAAAATGCTTCATGTCATTTTGCCTTGGGTGCAAGCTATAATGAATGCATTGAAAAAGGTTTAGAAATGAGTGAAGAAGAATTGTTGGAACATGGTATGAATCAATCGTTTACGCATGTAGATTTCATGGTAGGAACCAGTGATTTATCGATTGAAGTTACATTAAAAAATGGTAAAAAGATCCATATTTTCAAGAATGGTAAATACACAAGTGAATTTGACGAATATACATTAAATTAGTACAATATTATAATTGGAGGGATATTTATGGCAAATGAAAATGAAAAGAATCCCAGTGCTTTAGAAGAGCTTAGACGTCTAAAAAGAACGGATCGAATTAAATCTTTAGATATACATGAACCAGAATTACATGATTTTAATGCTGAAAACATTTTCCATATTGATGAAGAGCCAGAAAAGAAGACCATCTTTGGAAAACGAAGCGCAAGAACACATGTAAAAATCAATGAGAATATTTTTGACGATGAAGTTGCAGAGTCAGTAGATATCACACCTAGTACTTCAATTGAAGAAGTAGAGGCACCTATTGAAAAGCATGTTGTGGAAGAGCCAAAAGTAGATGATAAGCCATTGGTTGAAGAAAAAACAAAATTCTTTGAAGAAAAACCAAAAGTGGTTGAAGAACCTGAAAAGATTGTTGTTGAAAAATTGGATGTTGATGATGATTTTACAACAGAATCAATTGAAAACGAATTAAAGTCTTTTAATGCGAAACCAATTGAGGAAGAACAACCAGTTCAAGAAGTATTGGATGATGAAGAAGATTTTGAGGACGAATATGTGGATGACGATGAAGGTGAAGATGAAGATCTTTATGAGGAAAGAAAGAAATTCTTATATGCGGAATATCCAAAAATAGAACAATATCTTCAAGATAAATCTAGTGAAGGTTATCACTTTGTGCGTCAAGAAGGAAAGAAATATTTCTTTAGAAAAGGTCAGCCCAAAACGTATTATTATTCTATGAACTATTTTGTGGATGAGCCAGATGCAGATCAATGGCGCGAGTGGGAATCTGATGGATGGAAATTGGTTTCTAAATCAGATGGTAAAAAGAAAAGTGATGCGGGTTGGTTTACTTTTAGAAATGAAGAAGAAGATGGAGAATATCGTAAAGAAATTGATAATGATTCAGAAAAATTCCGTTTCTTTAAGAAATATTCAAGTTCATGTCGCTCAACAATGTTCTTAGTGTTTATTTGTATGGCATGTTGCGTTGTGACAGGACTATTACAAGTGTATTTCCAAGGCTATTTAGCAGGAATCGCATTATGCGCAGGTCTATTCTTAATTTCATTTATTGTATTCTGCATGTATGGCAGAATGCTTAGAAAATCTAAGAAGAGGGCTCGTGAATTAAAATCTAAATTAAGGATTCGTGAAAGTCGTGCAATCGAAGAAAGTAAAGATTTCTATGATACTTCTGAAAGTGAAGAAGAATTAGATACAGATTGGAACACTTTAGAACAGCATACGGGTAAAGAAAAGAAACATCTATTCAGACGTGTAGATCGTGAAGATGAAGAGTAAAAAGGAGGCAAATTTTGCCTCCTTTTAAACTGTCATAATTTGTACATATTGTTTGTAGTGTGATAAAACTTCATCATCAATGGTGTTGTCGGTAATTAAAGTGTCAAAGTTAAATAGATCATAATAAATATAGAAGTCGGCACGGTTGAATTTCTTGTTGTCGGCCAATAGATATTTATTTTTAGAATTATCTAATGCGATCTGTTGCGATTCACCTTCCTCTAATGAATAGGTTGTGATAGATGAATTGTAGATTCCGTTACAACTGATAAAGGATTTATTATATTTTAATTTACCCAATACTAAATTTGTGATAGGACCCACAAATGTATTTGTGTTATCTCTGTAATCACCGCCAGTTAGTATGACTTCAGTAGGAGCGTGATTCACTAATATATTAAATACGGCAAGGCTATTTGTGATAACGCGAATGTTTCTTCCTGTTAGTTGTTCAGCCAAAAATTGAATGGTTGTACCAGGACCTAAAAAAATAGATTCTCCTTCTGAAATAAGAGTTGCTGCTTTATGGGCAATTCTCTTTTTTTCTTCAATTTGCACAGACGATTTTTCAATGTGACTTAATTCGTGGTCCATTGAAAAAGAAAGGCTTTGTGCTCCACCATGAACTCTAAGTAATTTTCCGGATTTTTCTAATTCATCCAAATCTCTTCTTGCGGTCATATCCGACACACCTAATTCATCCATGATTTCTTGAATGGTAATGATTCCATTTTGATTTACTTTATGTGCAATTTTTACTAAACGTTCTTTTTTTAACATATCGATATCCTTTTCTATGGTAAACGATACCATTTCAAATATATTTAGTCAACATAATACAAACAAAAACAAACACTTTTTATTAAAATATTACTTAAATGCTACATAAATGTTTTAAAATGTTTGAATAAGTGATAAAAAGTGTTTGAATATGTTGACAAATGATTAGAAAACGCTTACACTAATGATGTAAACGATAAGGCCACATCGTAAAAGGAGAAAAGAAAATGACTAAAGATGAGTTAAGTATGGTTGGATTTGAAATAGTTGCATATTCAGGAGATGCAAGAAGCACATTGTTATCATTGTTGAAAGAAATGCGTGCGGGTAATTTTGAACATGTTGAGGAGAAATTAAAAGAAGCCGATGAAAATATTAATTTAGCACACCAGTCTCAAACAAAGATCTTACAACAAGAGGCTAGAGGAGAAGACATGGAAATGGGATTCATTTTCATTCATGGGCAAGATCACTTGATGACAACGATTTTATTGCGCGATATTGTAGATGATTTTATTAATTTATATGAAGAAAGAGGAAATAAATAATGTTAAACGGGGTTATTAAGCAAATTGAAAAAGGAAAACCTTTCTTTGATAAGATTGCACAAAATATTTATTTAGGGGCTGTTCGTGATGGTTTCTTAACTGCAATGCCAGCCATTCTATTCTCAAGTGTATTTATTCTAGCTGCATCGATTCCAGAAATCTTTGGAATTGTATTACCAGCTACAGTATCTGACTGGTTATGGAAAGTATATAACTATTCAATGGGTGTTGTTGGTTTGTTGGTTGCGGCTACTACAGCTCGTTGTTTAGCTGAAAGTATGAACCGTAGAATGCCTAAAAACAAAGTCATTAATACAACAAGTGTTATGTTGGCAAGTATTGTTGGATTTATGTTGTTAGCTGTTTCAAATGTAGATGGTGGTATCTCAACTACATATTTAGGAACAAAAGGTTTGCTAGCATCATTTGTTTCTGCATTCATTACAGTAAATATGTATAAATTCTGTGTTATTAAAGATGTTACAATTCACATGCCAAAAGAAGTGCCGGGTACTATTTCTCAAATGTTTAGAGATGTATTCCCATTCTCATTCTCAGTTTTAGTATGTGTATTGATTGATGTGGCATGTAGAACTGCATTTAATTATACTTTTGCTGAAGCTATTATCACATTGCTTCAACCATTATTTACTGCTGCCGATGGATATTTAGGAATCTGTATTATTTGGGGTGCTATGGCATTGTTCTGGTTTGTAGGTGTACACGGACCAAGTATTGTAGAACCAGCTATTGCAGCTATTATTTATGCTAACGTAGATGCAAATTTAGCGTTATTCAAAGCTGGTGAACAAGCCTCTAACGTATTAACTGTAGGACTTGGAAACTTCGTAGGAACAATGGGAGGAACTGGAGCTACCCTTGTAGTACCATTCTTATTCATGTTGTTCGCAAAATCAAAACAATTAAAAGCTGTTGGTAAGACAACATTTGTTCCAGTATGTTTTGCGGTAAATGAACCATTGTTATTCGCTACACCAATTGTATTGAATCCATATTTCTTCATTCCATTCTTGATTACTCCAATGATCAACGTATCATTGTTCAAATTCTTTGTGGACGTATTAAAAATGAATTCATTCATCTACGTATTACCATGGGCAACACCAGCTCCAATTGGATTGATCTTAGGTACAGGAATTAGTTTATTAGCTGTTGTATTAGCTGTTGTATTAATTGTTGTAGATGGAATTGTTTACTTGCCATTTATTAAGGCGTATGATGCAACTTTATTAGAAGAAGAAAAAGAAGCATTAGATGCTTTAGAAGAACAAGTTGAAAAAGAAGAAGCTAAAGAAGTTCAACCTTTAAGTTTAAATAAAAATATTAATGTATTAGTATTATGTGTAGGTGCTGGAACATCAGCAATGTTTGCAAATGCCGTTAAAGAAGGAGCAGAAATTGAAAACTTACCAATTGATGCAACCGCAAGTGCATATGGTTCGCATTATGATATTTTGAAAGATTATGACATTGTTGTATTATCACCACAAGTACAATCGCATTTAGAAGAAGTACGACAAGATGCTTCTAAATACGGTACTAAAGTTGTCGCAACAAAAGGTGCACAATATATTAAATTAACGCGTGATCCAAAGGGTGCCGTTGAATTTATTTGTGAACAAGTAAAGGAAGGATAAATGTATGAAATTTTCGGATGATTTTATTTTCGGAGGTGCTACTGCCGCTTATCAATGCGAAGGTAGCACTCTAGAATACGGTAAAGGAAAAGTATCTTGGGATGATTTTCTTGCCAAACAAGGACGTTTTAAAGCGGATCCAGCCAGTGATTTCTATCATCAATATGGACAAGATTTAAAACTATGTAATATGTTTGGTATTAATGGAATTCGTATCTCTATATCTTGGGCTAGAATCTTTCCGGAAGGAACTGGAAGAATCAACCAGGAAGGGGTTGATTTCTATCATAGAGTATTTCAAGAATGTCATAAAAATCATGTAGAGCCATTTGTGACATTGCATCATTTTGATACTCCAGACACACTTTACCAAAAAGGCGATTTTTTAAATCGAGATACAATCGATGCTTTCGTAGAATTTTCAAAATATTGTTTTGAAGAATACAAAAACGAAGTAACATATTGGTTTACATTCAATGAAATCTGGGCTGTGGCCACTAACACATATATTGAGGGAACTTTCCCAAATGGCGAAAAATACAATATGACGAAAGCATTCCAGATCATGCATAATATGATGGTGGCACATGCCTTGGCTGTGTTGGAATACAAAAAGGCAGGATATAATGGAAAGATTGGTGTTGTACAGTCTTTGGAATATAAATATCCATTTGATGAAAACAATTTGGATGATATCCAGGCTGCTAAAAATGAAGATGTGCTTCAAAATCAATTCTTGTTGGATGCAACATTTAAAGGATATTATTCAACAGAAACAATGGAAATTGTGAATCGTTTAGTCAGCATCAATAATGGTACGCTGGAATTGTTAGATGAAGATTTTGATGTATTGAAACAAGCTGCACTACTAAATGATTACATGGGTATGAATTATTATCAATCTCGTTTTATTCAACATTACGAAGGAGAAAATGATATTCATCATAATGGAACAGGAGAGAAGGGAACTTCTAGATTCTGTTTAAAAAATGTAGGACGAAGAATGGAAAAGGAAGGCATTCCACGTACGGACTGGGATTGGTTGATTCATCCAGAAAGTATGTTTGATATGCTAGTACGTATTCGCCAACAATATCCAAACTATAAAGCAATCTATATCACAGAAAATGGTATGGGATATAAAGATGATTTTGAAGATGGAATCATTGATGATGAACCACGTATTGACTTTATTAGAAGACACTTAGAATTCACATTAAAGGCAATTGAAGCTGGAGTTAATGTAAAAGGATATTTTGTCTGGTCACTAATGGACATGTTCTCATGGACAAATGGCTATAATAAGCGTTATGGCTTGTTCTATGTAGATTACGAAACACAGAAGAGATATCCAAAGGCAAGTGCATATTGGTACAAACGTGTTTCTGAAACAAAAGAGGTTTAGTATGAATAAGTATAAAGGCGTAATATTTGATTTTAATGGAACATTGTTTTTTGACAATCCAAAACATATTTTGGCATGGTCAAAAATATCACAAGATATTCGTCATCATGGAATTGATGAAGAAGAACTTCATGAACATATTAATGGAGTGCCTAATAATAAGGTTGTTGAATATATGTTTGGTGGGAAGTGTGATCCATCCGAAATGGAAAAATATTCGCAGTTAAAAGAAGAATATTATCGCCAATTTTGTAAAGAAGATCAGGCAACATTTCATTTAGTAAAGGGAGCTGAAGAATATTTTGATTATTTAAAAGAATCAAATATTCCATTTACAATCGCATCCGCATCTATTAAGCCAAATATTGATTTCTTTGTAGAATCGTTTCATCTAGATAAATGGATTGAGCCATCTAGAATTGTCTATGATGATGGAATGTATGAAAACAAGATCGCAATGTTTAAAAAGGCAGCTCATAATATTGGAGTTAAGATTCAAGATTGTTTGATTATCGAAGACAGTGTTAGTGGGATTACAAATGCTTATAAAGCAGGATGTCACAATATAGTCGTTGTGGATTCTGCCAATAAAAAAGAAGAATACGAAAAGCTTCCTGGAGTTGTACAAGTGATTGATTCTTTTGATAATTTTAAATGAGAGCCATTCATACCAGAATGGCTTTTTTGTATAAATAAAACATCAAATAAACAAAAACAAACAAATAATCATTATTTGAAACCTAATTTCAACATCTATGTTTAAATTGTTGTTTGAATATGTTGACATGGATGAAGAAAACGCTTACACTAAAATTAAATGAGCAAATCTTAAATTTATAACCATATCTGCATAATATTGATAATGAGCCGTATATAAATAAATGAATAATTGATCATTATTTTTGTGGATAGTGTAGCAGGAAAAGGGATTTGGCTGTAATAAAAATGATTGATTTTGTTTATATGGAAGGAGAACAAATGAACACAAAAATTAACCAGTTATTAGAGTATGCTTTAAAGAATGGAATGATTGAGAAATACGATTATGATTATTCTGCAAATTTATTGATTGATCTATTTGGCATCCAGGAATTTAAAAGAGAAGAAGTAGAAGACTGTTCTGTCTATGAGATTTTAGATTTCATGTTAGATTATGCGGTTGAAAAAGGTATGATTCAGGATACTGTAACTGAAAAAGATTTATTAGATACTCGCATTATGAATTGTGTAATGCCTAGACCTAGTGAAGTTGTGCATACTTTTAAGAGTCTATATTCTATGAATCCTAAAGATGCAACAGATTACTTCTATAAGTTGAGTATCGATTCAAACTATATCCGTAAATCAAGAATTGATAAGAATATCAGTTTTGCACATTTCTGTAAGTATGGAGATATTCAAATTACGATCAACTTGTCAAAACCAGAGAAGGATCCAAAGGAAATCGCAAAGGCAAAAAATGCCGTAAGCACTTCGTATCCTGCATGTTTATTATGTAAGGAAAATGTCGGTTTTGCGGGAAACTTAAATCATCCAGCTAGACAAACACATCGTATTATTCCATTGGATTTAAATGGACATACATACAATTTACAATATTCACCATATGTGTACTACAATGAGCACTGTATTGTATTTAATAGTGAACATACGCCAATGAAGATGGATCGTTCTACATTTGAGCATTTATTCGCATTTATTGATAAATTCCCACACTATATGATTGGAAGCAATGCAGATCTTCCTATCGTTGGTGGATCGATTTTAAGTCATGATCACTATCAAGGTGGAAGACACCATTTTCCAATGGAAGACGCAAAAGTTGTTAAGAGCTATACATATAAGGATGTACAAGTGGATATACTTTACTGGCCATTATCAACACTTCGATTAACATCAAAATCGAAAGAAAACGTATTGGATCTAGCTACTAAAATTTTTGAAACATGGTGTACATACAGTGATGAAAGTTTAGATATTATTGCCAATGAATCTGGCGTTCGTCATAATACAGTAACGCCAATTGTAAGAAAGAAAGATGGCAAATATCAAATGGATGTAGTTTTACGAAATAATCGTACTACAGAAGAATATCCATTAGGTATCTTCCATCCTCACTCAGAACATCACCATATTAAAAAAGAAAATATTGGTTTGATTGAAGTGATGGGATTGGCTATTTTGCCAGCACGATTAAAAACAGAGTTAGAACAAATTAAATTATGTTTATCTGGAAAAGCAGATTTTGATTCTTATCCAGAACTTGAAAAACACAAAGACTGGTATGAATACTTGAAGACATATTCTTATTCAAATGTGGATGCATTCATGGAAATGGAAGTCACAAAGAAATTCGTATCTGTATTAGAGAATGCCGGCGTATATAAAATGGATGATGAAGGGATGGACGGCTTTAGCCGTTTTGTAAAGACATTATGGTAGAGGTAAAAGAAAGATTGGAGAATGGAATTGATGTATTATCGATTTCAAATTCACATTTAACTGTAGAAGTTACAAACTTTGGTTGTACTCTTTTAAAGATTGTAACGAAAGATAAGAATGATCAAGACTGTGATTGTATTTTAGGATTTGAACATGTTGAAGATTATCAAAAACGAGATGGAACCTATTTAAATGCCTTAGTTGGACGAGTATGCAATCGTATTGAAAAAGGTACATTCACAATGAATGGGACAGAATATCATGTGCCTATTAATAATGGACCAAATTCACTACATGGAGGTATTGAGGGATTCTCTTATAAAGTATTTGATTATTCTTTAATTGAAGATGGCGTTAAATTCCACTATGTATCAAAAGATGGAGAAGAAGGCTATCCTGGAACATTAGATTTCTATGCGATCTATTGGCTAGATGAATCGAGTTTACACATTCAATATAGTGGTGTTAGCGACAAAGATACGTTGATCAATATCACAAACCATGGCTATTTCAATTTAAATGGATATGCATCGAATATTGATGATCATACGTTACGAATTTCAGCATCTAAATTTGGTTGTGTAGATCTAGATGGATTATATACAGGTGAATTAAGAGATGTTAAAGAGACTGCATTTGATTTTAATACAGAAAAAAGAATTGGAGATTTTATTCATTCAGAGGATGAACAATTAATCATCGCAAGAGGTTATGATCATCCATATGTATTTGATACTAAAGAAAATCAAGTGTGTTTATACAGTTCACTAAGTGGTATTGAACTAAAAGTATCCACAACATATCCAACGGCACAAATCTATAGTGCGAACTACTTAGATGGACAGACAGATAAATATGGTAAGATTATGCATCCACAAGATGGATTGTGTATTGAAACAAGCTATATCGCCGATTCGATTCATAAAGAAGAGAATCCAAAAGTTTTATTAAAAGCAGGACAAGTATTTGAAGAAGAAACAACATATACATTCGAGGTAAGAAAATGAAAACAACAGAAATTAAAGAACAAGTAGTATCCGGTAAATATGATGCATTGATTGAAGATCTATATGCAGATCCAAGTTTATTAGACTATCAAAAACAACGTTATGCTGCTGCATTAGATAAATACCAAACATTATTTGGAGATGATGAAGTGAGTATTTATAGTGCTGCTGGAAGAAGTGAGATTTCAGGAAATCATACAGACCACCAACACGGTTGTGTACTTGCAGGATCTATCAATTTAGATGCGATTGGAATTGTATCTAAACAAGATCATGTAATTAAAGTGATTTCTGATGACTTTGACATCAAACCAATTGATTTGAATGATTTAGACAAAAAAGAAGATGAACTAGGAACAAGTGAAGCCTTGATTCGTGGCGTAGTTTCTAAATTAAAAGAATTAGGCTATAACGTAGGTGGATTTAAAGCTTTCATTACGAGTGATGTATTAATGGGGGCTGGACTATCAAGTTCTGCAGCATTTGAATCTATTATCGGTACAATTATTGATGGATTATACAATGATATGAAGATCGATATGGTAACGATCGCTAAAGTGGGTCAATATGCAGAAAATGTATATTTTGGAAAACCATGTGGATTGATGGATCAATGTGCATGTGCTGTTGGTGGACTTATTTCAATTGATTTTAAAGATACTTCAAACCCAATTGTAAATAGTGTGAATGTTGATTTCTCAAAATATGATCACAGTTTATGTATTGTAGATACAAAGGGAAGTCATGCCGATTTAACAGATGCCTATGGTGCTGTACCACAAGAAATGAAAGAAGTTGCTCACTATTTTGGTAAGGAAGTTCTTCGTGAAGTGGATGAAGATGAGTTCTATGCAAATATCGCAAACTTAAGAACGACTTTAAATAATGATCGTGCAATCTTAAGAGCTATTCATTTCTTCAATGAAAATAATCGTGTAAATACATGTGTAGAAAGATTGAACAACGATGATTTTGAAGGTTTCAAGGCATTAATTCAAGAATCAGGAAATTCAAGCTACAAATTCCTACAAAACGTATATGCAGACTTTGACTATAAGAACCAGGCTGTATCTTTAGGTTTAGCTATGTCTGAAATGATTTTAAAAGATCATGGCGTGTGTCGTGTTCATGGTGGAGGTTTTGCCGGAACGATTCAAGCCTTTGTTGAAAATGGCTATGTAGAAACATATAAAGAAGAAATTGAAAAAGTATTTGGAAAGGGAAGCTGCCACATCTTAAAAGTAAGAAAACTAGGTGGCTGCAAGGTTATTGACTAATGAATATCTTAGTAACAGGTGGAACCGGATATATTGGTAGTCATATTTGTGTTGAATTATTAGAGAGTGGTTATGATGTTGTAGTAATTGATGATTTCTCGAATTCAAAACCAGATGTATTGGATTCAATTTATAAAATCGCAGGAAAACATGTTAAGTTTTATGAATTTAATGTGTTAGATGAGGAAAAGACTGAATCTGTATTTGCAGAAAATAAATTGGATGCGGTGATTCATTGTGCTGCTTTTAAAGCGGTTGGTGAAAGTGTGCAAAAGCCAATTGAGTATTATACAAACAACTTGATGACTACTTTAGTGGTTGCCAAAATGA
>ERZ827478.1954-NODE-1954-length-12110-cov-2.751887_pt1 | contig 12110 bp, 16 predicted proteins | sample MGYA00519705_ERZ827478 | MGnify/ENA primary metagenome ERZ827478 (study PRJEB31778, sample SAMEA3449318) | human gut metagenome | biome: human gut; feature: human-associated habitat; material: faeces | place: United Kingdom | collected 2010/2012 ... | reverse complement strand
ATTACGTTCTGTGAAAATGTAACGAGCCATTTTAGGGTTCCATCTTCTTGTCTGGTGACCAAAGTGTACACCGGCCTCCAATAATTGTTTCATAGATACTACTGCCATTTTAAAATCCTCCTTGGTTGTATCCTCCGTTACAGCGATATACGAATTTCACTTAAAAATCAAGCACCAGCTTCGTCATACTGTAACGTGTGTTATATTGAACCGTATTATTATAGCATGGCAAATATAAAATTGCAAGTATATTTTATACTTTTCTGCCATTGATTATCCGCCAAAAAACTGGCTCCATAAGCTCTGTTTTCTTCTTTGGGGCGATGCGTATATGGTATGATTGACCAAAATGGTTTCATCTCCAATCACATCAATATTTTCCCAAGGAATCATAATATCGTCAGTTCTGCCAAGCAGACCAAATAATCTGGACCTGCCATATATAATAATGGTTGTTAATTTTGCATTTTCCGTGTCAATTTCCACATCGCCTACAAATCCCAATCGTGTACCGTCCTGCAGATTTATTACTTCTTTATTTCTCATGTCTGCAATACTGCATTTCATAATAGATACACCCCCGTGTGTAATGATATGCAGATAGAATGAAAAATTGACCTAAAAAATTGTCATACCGAAAGTAGCGGTTGATGTTTTCTTAAAAATATGGTAGAATTGTGCGGTAATATGATAGAAATTGAAAAGAACACAAATATTTGGAGGCATATTGATCATGATGAACATATGGCATGACCTCTCTCCAGAGAGAGTAAAAGAAACAGATTTTGACGCGGTAATTGAAATTACAAAAGGCGGAAAAGCAAAATACGAGCTGGATAAAGAGACCGGATTTTTAAAGTTGGATCGCGTACTTTACACATCTACCCACTATCCTGCAAGCTATGGCTTTATTCCACGCACATATGCAGAAGACGGAGACCCATTGGATGTTTTGGTACTATGCTCTGAGCATATTGTACCGCTTGCTTTGGTACGCTGCTATCCAATCGGTGTCATCCGTATGGTAGACGGCGGTGAAAAAGACGAAAAAATCATTGCAATTCCTTTTAACGACCCAACTTACAACACTTATAAAGATATTGATGAACTTCCAAAACATATTTTTGACGAAATGTCACACTTCTTCTCAGTATACAAAGAATTAGAACACAAAGTAACTGCAATTGAAGAAGTAAGCGGAAGAGATGCTGCCGTTGAAATTATTTCTAACTGCATTAAAGCTTACAATGAAAAATTTGGTAAATAATCTATATTAAAATAAGCTGTCTGAATAGACAGCTTATTTTATTTTTACACCAACCAGCTGTGCAATATCCGCAGCTTGCAACGCATCTATTTGGATTCCTTTGATTTCGTTAAAATTTTCCGACACTGTAATTCCTGCAATGTTACAAGTGGAAACATCAATTCCCTTCAAGGAAGTTTTGAAAAAATCCACTTTTTCCAAATTGGTATTTACAACGGAAAAACGTTTGAACTTACTTTCCGGCATGAATGCATTTGACATGTTTGCATTCTGAATACTGGCATCATCCCATAATGTTTCAGTAAAATTGGTACAGAAATAGGAGCCGTTTTCAATGGTGATATTCATAAAAGAGCTTTGGCTAAAATCAGCGCCGTCTCCTTTGCAGTCAATCCATTGCACATGTTTGAAATAACCTTCGGAAAAATTACAATTTGCAAATTCACAATGATTCAGTTGGGTATGATAAAAAGATACTCTCTCAAAATTGCAGTTCATAAATTTGCAGTTTGTTAAAACTACAGATTCAAACTCAATGTTTTCAATTGCAATATCTGCAAGTATCTCGTTTTCATATTGTTTATATTCTATTGCTTCATCATGTTCCAATGCAAATTGGATGTCTTGTTCTAATGTCATATCATGTATCACTCTATATCATTTCTGTTTTTCATAAAAGGCTGTGTTCATTTACACAGCCTTTATTTTTTTAACATATTACAAAATGTTTTTTCATGCTTTTTCAATAAAAATTGAACACATAATCCAGTAAAAAATCCGGTTACAATACTGCTGACTAACACAATTGGTGCATAATACAAAACACTGACAGTGCCCAACACCAGCATGGCCACGGCCAACTGTCCTACAATATGGGCAATTGCGGAAAAAATACCTGCCAGCCAAATAAAATCTTTTGATATGAGCTTTCTGCATAGCATCATAACAAGCAAACAACAAATACCACCGCTGATACTGTACATAAATGAAATGGTTTGCCCTGTAAAAATGCTGCCCAACACAATTCTCAAAATATGAATTTTGGCAGCTTCTTTATATCCCAGTAAATAAATTGCAAATAATGTGACCACATTGGCAAGGCCGAGCTTAATACCCGGTATCGGAGCAATTGGCGGAAGCTGTGCTTCAATGATGAAAATAGTCAGCGCATTGGTAATCAACATGGATGACAAAATCATTTTTTTTACATTCAAATTCTGCCACCACGCCTTCCTTTTCATAATTTACTATATTTATCGCGTCATGCCGTCCAATGTACTGTTCGCAGTGTCCTGAGTTTCAATCTGAATGACAATGCCGTTTGGCAAACAGGTAATGGGCAATACACCATCACTGATTCTGCCTTGTGAAATACAAACTTTATCAGGACAGCTTGCATCTGTAATGGAAATACATCCCGGTTCTACCAAAACCGTATTATAAGCCCCATTCTCCCCTTCAATTTTGAAAGTGTAACTTTCCTCTACTGCTTCCAAATCAATCGAACGAATTAAGGTTCCGTTTTGATAGATATTTGCTACTGCATTACTTACTTTCGTTTGTGTAATGAAAATCCAAGCTACAATTAAAGCGGCAATTACTGCAACAACAACTGTTCCTGCAATGATATATTTCACATTCTTTTTCATAATACACCCTCAAATGTGTCATCTGTAATTCCTGATGTTTTCACCACAGTTCCATCATCTGTAATAAAAATCGCTTCTACATCATCTAAAGATTCAATATAAGCATAGGCTTTTTCCAATCCCATTACATATGTAGCAGTAGATAATGCGTCTGCCAACATCGAATTTTCAGTAATAATGGTTGTACTAATCAAACCGTTATTTGCCGAATAGCCGGTTTTCGGATCTAAAATATGGTGGTATCTCACACCGTCTTCTATGAAATAGCGTTCATAGTTTCCCGAAGTAACAGCAGTTGCATTGGTAAGATACTCTGTGGATACAGCACGAGTGGTATCATTCGGGTCTGTGATTCCGATTCCCCAAGGCTGTCCGTCATATTTAGCTCCTATGGTAATAATATTACCGCCTAAGTTGATAATACCGCATGTAATGCCATATTCTTCTACCAGCATATTTTTAATTTCATCTGCTGCAAAGCCTTTGGCCGTTGCTCCAAAATCCAGCTGGATATTTGGATTTAAAAAACGTATGGTACGCTTTTCCTCATCCAATTGCACCTGTTCATACCCTTTATCCACTAATAACGGAGTAATCTCTTCTTCATCTGGTAATTTGGCATTACCTGTGCCGAAAGCCCATAAATCATTGATTTTTCCTATGGTGCAATCTAAAGCACCGTCTGTCTCTTTACAGTATTGCAAACTGCGCTGTGCTACGGTAAATAAGGTATCGGAAACTTCCACTTCATGGTCATATGCAGATTGATTGACCTGATGCAGCTCGCTTTTCTCATTTTGAGAAGATAGAATTTTCTCCAAATCTTTCGCCTTTTGAAATGCAGCGTTTACCCCTTCCTGCGCTTGTTCTCCATACAATGTAATGGTAACCACGGTACTCATGACAAGTTCTGTTCTTGATGCTGATTGAGATTGGAGTGATTTGCTGCATCCTGTCAATAAAACGCTGCATATAACTGCAAGCATAAGAAAAGCGCCGATATACGGAATACGTTTTGACATAGCCATTACCTCAATTTAACCTCATATTTTAAAAGATTCTCCATTTTTCGATACTTACCTTCTGCTTCTATATACATAGCACCGCATTGAGAGCAAGAATAAATATCAAACTCTGTCTCTTTTTCTTCAAAAGGATTATAAGTTATAATGTATAGATTGGTTGGATATAAAAAAGAGCCTTTGGAACAACAGCCTTCTAAAGATAAAAACTCATTCTTACGGAATAAATGGAGATGATACGGGCTGTCTTCTATGGGATGATTCGGTTGTGTTTGATTCTGTCTCATGTTAGTTCCATCCTAAAAATATTTAATTTTTATTATACAATAAAAGTATACGTTGAACAAGCCTTTTCAAATATTTTAAAATCTGAATGAATCTTCCTTTTCGTGTCAATACTTAGAGTGTTGCTGCTAAGGAGGAATCAAATTTGCAATACAACAAAGTTGAAATTTGCGGCGTTAATACCTCAAAGCTGAAAGTGCTGAATGAGAAAGAAAAAATAGAGCTTTTAAAAAAAGCGCAGGCGGGCGATAAACAAGCCAGAGAGGAACTCATTAACGGGAATTTACGTCTGGTACTCAGCGTAATTCAGCGATTTACCAACCGTGGTGAAAACTTGGATGATTTATTTCAAGTAGGATGTATTGGATTAATTAAGGCCATTGATAACTTTGATATTTCGCAGGACGTGCGTTTTTCTACCTATGGTGTTCCCATGATTATTGGGGAAATACGGAGATATCTGCGAGATAACAACTCAGTGAGAGTAAGTCGATCCATGCGGGACATTGCCTATAAAGCCATGCAGGAGAAAGAGCGTTTGACTGCACAAAACGGCAAGGAACCCACTGTGGAAGAAATTGCAAAATCCTTAGACTTGCGCCGGGAAGATGTTGTGCTGGCGCTGGAATCAATTGTAGAACCTGTTTCGTTATATGAGCCGGTATTTTCAGACGGAGGAGATACCATTTATGTGATGGATCAAGTTGGAGACAAAAATGACGACAAAAATTGGCTGGACGAAATTGCACTGAAAGAGGCAATGAATGACCTAAGCGACAGAGAAAAACGAATTATGGGAATGCGTTTTTTCCAAGGAAAAACACAAATGGAAGTTGCAGCGGAAATTGGAATCAGCCAAGCACAAGTCTCTCGTTTGGAAAAATGTGCTCTGGACAAAATAAAAAAAGATTTATAAAAAACAGGAGGTAAATTGCCTCCTGTTTTTTATGTATGATTGCCTATACAAATCTATTTTGCTATGCTACACTAATCTTAACCAAAATGATATAACGACCTGTTTTATAGAAAGGATGACAGACAAATGATAACTGCAAGCCAAACGAAAACACCCTATTGCGTAACTATTACAAATGGAGATACTTCTGTTTATTCTGACGTTGCAAAAGAACGCGGCGGAAAAGAAAAGGCATTTCGTCCCCATGAATTTTTATGTGCAGCTTATGCCTCTTGTTTTCATATCACTTTATGCAAACTGTTGGATAAAGAAAAATTATCTTATGAACAAGTGATTGTGTCTGTAGACTTAGACCGTTCCGTGGAAGGTCAAACTAAATTTTTATATCAGTGTGAGATTATAGGAGCCATAGAGCACGCCAAAAAAGAGGAACTGATGAAAAAAGCAAGCCGGTGTCCTATTGGATTGTCTTTAGAACAAACCATACTGTTTGAACCGTTTAATTAGAGAATTTGCATGGTACTTTTAAGGAAGTGATTTTATGAATATGATCATTCCAAATGATGTGCTTACTATTTTAGAGAAATTAGAACACAACGGCTATGAAGCTTATGTGGTAGGCGGATGCGTCCGTGATACTCTGCTCAACAAAGCGATCCACGATTGGGACGTTACCACTTCAGCTCTGCCCCATGAAGTGCAAACTGTATTCAAACATGATATTACCATTGAAACCGGAATACAGCACGGTACTGTGACTGTCATAACAGAAGGACATCCTGTAGAAATTACAACATTTCGTATCGATGGAACCTATTCAGACAGCCGCAGGCCTGAACGTGTTACGTTTACCTCGTCTTTAACGCAAGATTTGGCACGCCGTGATTTTACAATAAATGCAATGGCTTATCATCCTGCAAAAGGTTTGATAGACCCATTTGGCGGAAAGCATGATTTGCAACAGAAAACCATACGATGCGTTGGCAATGCGCGTTCTCGTTTTGAAGAAGATGCTCTAAGAATATTAAGAGCGCTGCGTTTTTCTTCCACTTTAAAATTTCAAGTTAACCCGGACACAGCAAATGCACTGTTGGAAGAAAAAGCGAAACTATGTAATATCTCCGCAGAACGCGTACGGGAAGAATTGATAAAATTACTTTGCGGAAAAAATTGCGCACAAGTGCTAAGAATATATGGTACCGTTTTAGCTGTTTGGATACCTGAGATATTACCCATGATTGGTTTTCAGCAGCATACCCCCTATCACGCTTACGATGTATGGGAACATACCATTCGAACGGTAGAAGCCATTCAACCTATCCCCGTGTTACGTTTTACCATGCTGCTGCATGACATCGGAAAACCAAATACATTCACACAGGATGAACAAGGAATTGGACATTTTTATGGTCATGGAGCTGTCAGCACAGAAATGGCAAAACGGATTTTAGAACGTTTGAAGTTTGACCGTAAAACGAAAGAATCCGTCATTATGCTTGTCAAATATCATGATATCCGCTGTGAACTGTCCCCTATTTGGATTAAAAAACAACTCCGTAAATTTGGAACAGACTTATTTTTGCAATTGCTTGAAGTGCATAAGGCGGATATTACAGGACAAAACCCAAACTTGCTGCACCGTTTGGAAGATATTATGAAATGCGAAGCCATGGCAAAAGAAATCTTATCAGACCCCCCTTGCTTCTCTGTCAAAGATTTAGCTGTAAACGGGTCAGATTTGATTGCCCTTGGATTTTCTCAGGGCAAAATTATTGGAACAATTTTGCAATTTCTTCTGGATGCAGTTATTGATGAAACATGTAAAAATGAGAAAAAGGAATTGCTGGAATATTTGAATCAAAACAAATTTTTATTTACAAAATTCTAATCCATAAACATATTTGTATTTCTCAAATGTGTTTATGTTGCATGATAAATCCTTTCTATAAGGGGACGGTATTCCATATATAAAAATATATTGTTCCTGTCCATATAAAATTTGAGATAGCAATATCTATTTAGAGGGAAAAATAACTATGGAAAAAGAATGCAGATTTGCAGTAGGCTATCAAGAAAAGAATCTCATCAACGATAGAGCTATCTGTGTGGATAAAGAAACAATAGTAAATCATCTATTTATTTAAGCAGGATACGACTCCGAATTCACTCCGCTTTTAGATGAAGATAGGAAAACCTGTCATCACAAAATAAAATCTTATTTGCAATTCAAAAGCATATAAACTCTCATCAAACAATAAAAAGCAGAAAATCCTTGATTTAAAGGATTTTCTGCTTTTTATTTCCATGTATATGAAAGGTTAGAGAGATTACAGCTTTGATATTTGACATAAACGGGGCTATTAGAGTAAACTATAATATTAAACAGGTCTTAATCTAGGAAAGGAGAAAAAGAATTGAAAAAGCTGTTTGGCAAATTCTTTAAGCTTTTGTTCAGCAGATTATGTTTGGTAGGACTCACTATTTTAATACAGGTCATACTGCTGATTACGCTTATTTTTTATTTCAGCAATTATTACTTTTACTTGTACGTTATTTTTACAGCCATCAGCGTAGCAGCAGTATTGTGGATTTTGAATGATCGCATTAATCCCGCTTATAAAATTGTATGGATACTGCCCATTGTTGTCTTTCCTATGTTCGGCGGCCTATTTTATATCTTTTTTGGCAGAAACAAAGCCAGTCGTCGAACCAAAAAGAAACTAAAACGCATCGGCAGCAAAATGGCTGCTAACTTACACCAAAACAAACAAGTCTTCGAACGTTTACAGCAACAGGATTTGGACGCTTCCAATCAAGCCAGATATTTAATTAATTACTCCGGCTGCCCTGTATTTCAAAATACGACTGCTGAGTATTTAAAAATAGGAGAAGAAAAATTCGCTCGCTTGTGTAAGGAATTAGAGGAAGCAAAACATTATATATTCTTAGAATATTTTATTGTACAAGAAGGCGTCATGTGGAACACTATTTTAGAAATATTGGTCCGCAAAGTCCGTGAAGGTGTTGATGTTCGGGTTATCTACGATGATGTTGGCTGTTTAAGAACTTTACCTCTCGGCTATGAAAAACAATTGACTGCACTTGGCATTCAATGTTGCGTTTTTAATCCGTTTATCCCTGTGTTATCCACGCAGCTCAATAACCGAGATCACCGTAAAATTGCAGTGATTGACGGACACACCGCTTTTACGGGAGGAATCAATTTAGCAGACGAATATATCAATGTCATTGAACGGTTTGGTCATTGGAAAGATACCGCCATTGTAGTACAAGGCGAAGCCGCATGGAGCTTTACCGTTATGTTTCTGTCTCTGTGGAGTTATTTAAAAGGAACCAATGAAAACTTTGAGCAATTTCGTCCTTCTCCCCAAAGCTTAGCACGTTTTCCTTCTTCAGGATATGTACAACCCTATGCAGACAGTCCTCTGGACTACGAAGCTGTTGGAGAAAATGTATATTTGAATTTGGTCGGAGCAGCCCAGCGATATGTATATATTACTACACCTTATTTAGTGCTGGATAACGAAATGCAGACAGCTTTATGCAACGCCGCAAAACGTGGAATTGATGTTAGGATTATTACACCGCATATACCGGATAAATGGTATGTACATGCTGTTACAAAATCCAACTATCAAATATTGATAGAAAGCGGAGTAAAAATATACGAATATCTTCCGGGATTTATACATGGTAAAACATTTATCGTCGATGATAAATTTGCAACCGTAGGTACCATTAATTTGGATTACAGAAGCTTATATTTGCATTTTGAGTGCGGTGTATGGCTTTATAATATGAACAGTGTGTTTGAAGTAAAAGAAGACTTCCTCCAAACACAAAAATTAAGTCAAGAAATTACACTGAAAATGTGTCAGTCTGTACCGTGGTATATTCGCTTAGGACGTTCTGTTTTACGTATTTTTGCACCAATGTTATAAAAAGGAGGCCTTTCGGCCTCCTTTTTTTCCTGCCGTTTTTCTTCTTTTCTGTTATGTTTTACAATCGTAAATAGAATGCGCATAAATGCTTTATCCCACCCGTTCTAAATCTTTTTTTAAACGTTCCATGATTCTTTTTTCCAGTCTTGAAATATAGGATTGAGAAATACCCAACGTATCTGCAACTTCTTTTTGCGTGTGTTCCGTTTCCTGATTTAACCCAAAACGCAACTGCATGATTGTTTTTTCTCTTTGAGATAAATTGGATACCGCAGCCATTAATAAATCCCGCTCTACCTGCTTTTCGATATTTTGATTTACCAAGTTCGGGTCGCTTCCCAATACATCTGATAATAACAGTTCATTACCGTCCCAGTCCACATTCAAAGGGTCATCAATAGAAATTTCATGCTTTAACTGGGCACTTTTTCTTAAATACATCAAAATTTCATTTTCAATACATCTGGATGCATAAGTCGCAAGCTTTATATTTTTTTCCGGATTATAGGAATTGATGGCCTTGATCAGACCGATGGTTCCTATGGAAATCAGATCCTCCATTCCGGCACCTGTATTATCAAACTTCCTGGCAATATAAACTACCAGACGAAGATTATGTTCGATCAGAATATTACGTCCCCGTTCTCTCTCCTTTTCCAACGCCAGCATCTCAATGGCCTTTTTTTCCTGTTCACCCTCCAGCGGAACCGGAAGAACATCCGTTCCGCTGATATAATGGATTTCTCCATTCGATTTATAAATCACACTTCTGAACCCACGCAGCATACGATACCCTGCATAATTGATTGTCCGCATCAACCTATTCCCTCCTGAATTTAATTTCCATATCTGATGCACTCAGATCATGTCCGGATGCAAAATGATCTCATAGCCATACCAAAGGACTGTTCAGCCACAGCCAAAACCGGATGTGCATATACAAAAGAATATCGGTTCACAAACACAACCAATTCGTCCGCAACAAATCCTTTCATCAGCCCATTTTCCACGCCAATACTGCTGTAAGGAATCAGGCGAAATCGTCTTCCCCATTCCTGTTCCCCTTCAAGCAAACGCATAGCCAGTTCCTTCCCGATAATGCTGACCGGCTTTTTCCTGATGGGTTCATACAAACGATTCCCTGTATCATAAAGCCCTATTGTTTCTATTAATTTCATTCCTGTTTTGATTTGTACACGGTAAAGATTTTTCCGTTGATGACAGCAAAGATCCCTGTAGCATTGACGCAGTTTCTTTGCTAAGTGATGATTTATGAAATGCGTATAATGGAATTGCAGGAAGTAATCGTACCCGCATATTTTATCCCAGGTGGCAGTCTGGTAAAAAATAATGCTATCCTCCTGATTTTTGGTACGGGTCTATTATAGCCTATGTCCCATAAATATTTTGTCAAATTCAGAGAAGGTTTCTATAAATATTTCGACAAAAAAGAATGTGCCAAAGCACATTCTCGCGCCGGACGCGGTCGCTTGCGACAATCTACATCTTCGCGCAAGTGCGCATCGCAGGTGCGTTAGTGCCTTTTTGTGTAATAGGGAATTCCTCAGAATTCCCTATTACACAAAAAGAGCACATCCAAAGGATGTGCCCCTATCATATTGCTGTCAAATTATCTCTTCTGTAAGAAGCTTGGAATCTGAATATTGCCTGTTGTGCCTGCCGGTTTCTTTGCAGCCTGATTCTGCTGAACAAATGCAGGTGGTACAGGACTTCCTGTCGGCGCCTTGTATGTATTGCTGCCAACACTTGTCTGGTAAAGTGGTTTCTTTGCATAACCAGGCTTCTGAGGTGTCTCAACTTTCTTCTCTTCTTCAAGACCTGTTGCAATAACAGTGATTGTTGCTGAATCCGGTGTGGAATCATCATACATCGCACCAAAGATGATGTTGGCAGATTCACCGGCCAGTTCCTCAACATACATTGCTGCTTCATTAGCTTCGATCAGGCCGATATCACCGGAAATGTTGATGATGATATCTGTTGCACCTTCGATGGTTGTCTCAAGCAACGGGCTTGTGATTGCCTGCTTAACCGCTTCAAGAGCCTTGTCATCGCCGTGGCCTTCACCTATACCGATATGAGCGATACCCTTGTCCTTCATGACAGTAGAGATATCTGCAAAGTCAAGGTTGATCAGACCCGGTACATTGATCAGGTCCGTAATACCCTGAACGCCCTGCTGTAATACTTCATCTGCCTTCTTCAGTGCTTCAGGCATAGATGTTCTTCTGTCAACAATCTCAAGAAGCTTGTCATTCGGAATGACGATCAGTGTATCAACATTCTGCTTCAGGTTCTCAATACCCTGAATCGCATTGTTCATACGCTGTCTTGCTTCAAATCTGAAAGGTTTTGTAACAACACCAACTGTCAAACATCCGAGATCCTTGGCAATACCTGCAACAACAGGTGCTGCACCAGTACCTGTACCGCCGCCCATACCGCAAGTAACGAATACCATATCCGCACCCTTAATGAGCTCTGTCAGTTCATCCATACTCTCTTCTGCTGCCTTGGCACCAACTTCAGGTTTCGCACCTGCACCAAGTCCCTTTGTCAGTTTCTCACCAATCTGTACTAACTGTGGTGCTTTACATAACTGTAAAGCCTGACGGTCTGTATTAACACCGATGAATTCAACACCGAGGATATTTTCATCTACCATTCGGTTGACAGCATTATTACCTGCGCCGCCAACTCCAATTACAAGAATTTTTGCTGCTGCTTCATTTTCATTTGGTTTTATCTCAAGCAAGGTTCTTCCTCCTTCATATTTCACCTTTTATCGTATCATACCATTATATAATATTATTTTTTTTTAAAAATATCAACCTTTATTTATGAATCTTTTGTAAAAATAATCGAATCTTTTGTGGAATCGTATTCTTCAAGATGTAAAGTCCCCGATAATCCATCCAGATTCGGAAGAAGATCCTTCAGTTCTGAAAGTTTTTCTTCCATATAAATATCTTTTCCCAAAAGAACGGT
>ERZ827478.1953-NODE-1953-length-12112-cov-3.306793_pt1 | contig 12112 bp, 10 predicted proteins | sample MGYA00519705_ERZ827478 | MGnify/ENA primary metagenome ERZ827478 (study PRJEB31778, sample SAMEA3449318) | human gut metagenome | biome: human gut; feature: human-associated habitat; material: faeces | place: United Kingdom | collected 2010/2012 ... | reverse complement strand
AGAAGATAGGATGCGCCTCGGAAAACAGGGAACAAGTTCCCGTTTTCTCTCGGCTTTCACTATCTTTGTAACATAATCCTTGCATTATGAAACAGACGGAACATTCTTTCGATAATACGGAGCGGGGGCGTCTCCTCTTTTCGCCGGGTATGAAGCTGGCCGACCTGGTCGAGTCCAACTACGAGTTGCTCGTGGTGCTTGCCCGCATGGGTATTCCCCTCGGCTTCGGCGAGTCGAGTGTCGGCGAAGTCTGTCGCCAACGCGGAATTTCGGCGGAGCTTTTTCTGATGATTTGCCGAATTTATTCGTCGGAGGTCCCGGTTCTGCCTTATGAGCAACTGACTTCGGACGATTTGGGCGGTGTCCTCGATTACCTGCATACTTCGCATCTGTATTATCTGGAGGTTACTCTTCCGCATCTGGATGCGAAGATGGCCGCGATGACAGCGACTTGCGACGGAGTACACAGTAAAATCTTGAGTACGTTTTTCGCCGATTACCGCCGGGAAGTGGATAATCATTTCGATTACGAGGAGCGAACCGTGTTTCCTTACGTGCAGGCTCTGCTCGAAAAACGTCGGGTGGACGGTTACAATATCCTCTGTTTCGAAGATAATCATAGCGATATCGACGGGAAGCTGTGCGATCTGAAGAATATCATTATCAAGTACCTTCCTGAAAATTGTTCCGCCAAGCTGCGCTACGAAGTGCTCTCCGATATTTTCCGCTTCGAGGAGGACCTCAGCCGACATACCGTCATCGAGAATCAGATCTTGATTCCGTTGGTCGAAAAATTGGAGAAAAATGGATAACGGTCGTATTTATAAAGTGTTGATTATCGAGCCTTCCGCAATCGTGGGGGCCGGTATTCGGACATTGTTGGACGGTTTTTCCGAATTCAGGGCCCTCGATGCCGAGACTACCGGCGACCCGGCGACCTGTTTCGAACGGGTGGCGACGACGGGACCCGACCTGGTGCTGATCAATCCCGCGCTGTTTCCCGTGATGCGCCGCACTCCGATACGAAACGCCTTTCCGATGTTGCAGGACGTTCCGATTATCGCTCTCTGTCACGGAGCTGTGGACGATGAGCTGCTGCACGAGTTCGACGGAGTAATCAATCTTTACGACTCACCGGGACGGGTGCATCACAAACTTCGGCAGGCTCTCGAGCAGACGCGTACGACGGCACAGCCTGAAGGCTATGAGCTTTCGGAGCGCGAGCGCGAGATCCTCGTTGCCGTCGCCCGGGGCCTGACTAACCGGGAGATCGCCGACCAGTATTTCATATCGATCCATACGGTTATTTCCCACCGCAAGAACATCACCCGCAAGACGGGCATCAAGACCATCGCCGGTCTCACGGTCTATGCTCTGCTGAATAATATGATTTCCGAAGCCGACCTGGGTAATTGATCTTTTGCCGATGGCACCAGGCGAGTTTTTCAATTTATTTCCTAGCTTTGTAGAAGGTAGAATGCACCTGGAAAACTGTGAGCAAGCTCCCGTTTTCTTTTCGGCTTTCGCTATCTTTGTTTAATCCGAATCGTAGCGCGTTTCCTGATGGGAAGTCTTGCGGTTGCCGATTATTTTATTTGTTTGTTATGCGGTATTTAACGGTGGATGGATACTTCGATGGAACGGGCATTCGGGATGCGGCCAATGGAGGTTACTTGGAGCACGATGAAGTCGGCATAAGTCCGGATCTTTCGAAACGGATCGATGTGTGGCTGGAGCAATATTGGAAGGAGTTCATAAAGGGATTCCCCGATCGGGATAAAGTGGTCGAACTGGACGAGGAAGGAATCCGTATTGCTCGTCGATTAAAAAAAGAATTTCCTGAAGATAAAATCGGATACTTCTCCGATGCCCGAATGGTTGCATTGTATGATGAGAAAGTACATGGCGGTTTTTGAAATGGTAACCGATTGTTGGTCGAAAGGTAAAAGCGAAGGTGGATGATAATCTGTACGGAGTGAGGTGAAGGGCCCGTATCGAAATAAAGAGCTGTGAAAAAGTTTGAAATTACGATTTCTACATCATAACCGGATTTGATTTTCTCTCGAAATGAAACGAAAAAGATTGATCTTGACAATTTTGTCATTAGTAGTTCTCCTGTCTTTGAGCAGTTCGTCGCCTCGTGACGGGCTTTCACCCGGTCGTAAACGGCCCGGAATTCAGGACCCAGCACGTCGCCGACACGCATACCCGTACGGCTTACCTTGTCCGTATAGGTCGGGCCGATCCCCTTGCCGGTCGTACCGATACGGGCGCTGCCTTTGGCCGCCTCCTGCGCGGCGTCGAGCATCCGGTGAGTCGGCAGGATCAGGTGGGCCTTCTTGGAAATTTGCAAACGCCCCTTCAGGTCGTGGCCGCTCTTGGCCAGCGCCGTAGCCTCCTCGCGGAAAAGAATCGGGTCGAGGACCACCCCGTTGCCGATGATGTTGGTTTTACCGCCCTGAAATATGCCCGAAGGAATCGAGCGCAGGACGTACTTTTCGCCGTTGAATTCCAGCGTATGGCCCGCATTGGGACCGCCTTGAAAACGCGCAACCGCCTGATAACGGGGAGTCAGCACATCGACAACCTTGCCTTTGCCCTCATCGCCCCACTGCAGGCCGAGTATGACGTCAACTTTATTCATGATCTTTTTGAAAAATTTAATCGCAAAAAAACGATTTTGCCTTCAAAGGTACTAATTTTTCGTTAAAAACCCCTTCGGGGCTGTCGAAATCTCAAAATTCCGACACAAAAAACAAGTGTCCCCTTCGAAGACACTTGCTTATGGTTTAACCGTCAGAATATTCCGAGCTACAAATCCTCCACTTTCGTACCGCCGTCCACGTTCAGGTTCAGGATACGCTGTCCCGCCCGTTTGTAGAGCACCGAAAGGCTCTCGTTAGGGACCGTATCGACACGGATCATGTCCGTAGCACAATGGCTGATGTCGAGCGATGCGAAGCGGTTGCCGCCACACCAGAGATTCTCCAAAGCCGCATTGGTAGCCAAATTGATATAAGTCAGGTCGTTATTGCTGCAATCGAGCCGGTTTAGAAAGCGCAATCCTTTGATGTCAAGACTGATAAGCGCATTTCCGCTGCAATTCAGCTGCTCCATGAAAATACATTTGCGCACGTCGAGCGCGACGATCTCGTTGCCACTGCAATCGAGCTTGCGCAGAGCCGTGAATTCCTCAATCCCCGCCAGCGTCTTGACCCCGAGCGACGAACAGTCCATATCCCAGACCCGCTGGGCCTCATAACGGGAAATACGACCGTCGCCGTTCAGATCCCAATGCTCCAAACAGTATGCTTCGAAGGCCGGATCCGCAAACCGAAGATAAACGTACCGGTTATCTTCATCGCGCGAATCCTCTCCCAGCCCGCAGGAGTGCAGCGGCAGGAAGAGAGTCGCAAGCAGAACTCCAAAACCTATTTTTCGGATGAAAGGATTCATTTTCAGCGATCGTTTTCCATATCGGGTCGTCCGGAAACATTCGGCTCGGCCGGAGGAGCGGAAAGATCGACCTTTCCGCCGTCTTTCGCACCCGCCAGGGTGGAACCGCGCTCGTCAGAACCGAATGTCATCCAGGCTCCGAACACACCGGACCTCGAATAAATTCGGTCCGCCCCACCTTTCGAAAAATGTCCGAATATCCCCGATAATAATATTATTGATGAATGGGAAAACAATTTCCGTTCCGAAAACTACATGTCGTCCCGGTCCTCGTCGTCGCCCGAATTGTCGTCGTCCTGCAAATCGTCGGCGCCTTTGATATCGTCGTCGTAATAGTCCTTATCTTCGTCATCGTCCGCACGGTCGTCGATCTTCACGTCAATCTTCACCAGATAATTGATCTCGTCCGTTTCGAAAGGCACAGCGTAAAAAAACTCTCCGTTAGGTTTGTCGATGCGCATCATCGCCTCGGAGAATCCGAGGGGATATTTTTGCTTTATTGCCTCCTGAAGTTCCGAAGGCAGATTACGGAAGCTGGCGACAAGGCGTTTTTTCGGTGTTGTAGAGTTTGCCATATTTCGATGTTCGTTTTCAATAGTCGTTTCGTTCGGCAGAGCGGGTTCCTCCGCTCCGTTCCCACTTGTCGAAAATGCGGAATTTTCTTTGTCATATCCAAGCCCGGCAGGATTCCGTACCTGCCGTCGCCGGTCGATCGTGTGGAGTTTCATCCGTCGTTTTCCTGCGTCCGGCGAAGCCCGAAAAAGGGCGTCGCCGTCTCCGCGAACCGGAAACGTCTGAAAATTTTGTGCAAGTATAAACAAAATTTGGCGATCGGAATCAAGGTCGAATTTTTTTTTGCATTTTTTTTATTTTTTGCGGTCTTTCCGCACAAATTATGTACTTTTACGTACGGAATAACAAAGGTATGATACGCGAAAAAATAGAAGAATTACGTCGCACACTCGACTACCACAACCATAAATACTACGTCGAAAACAGTCCGGAAATATCCGATCGGGAATTCGACGTCCTGATGCGCGAACTGCAGGAGCTGGAGGCGGCACATCCGGAATACGCCGACCCGAACTCCCCGACGGCCCGCGTCGGCAGCGATCTCACAACCGAATTCCAAAGCGTCGAACATCGCTTTCCGATGCTTTCGCTGGGCAATACCTATTCGCTCGACGAGCTGCACGAATTCATCGGACGCATCGAGAAAGAGCTCGGACAGACGGAGTTCGTCTGCGAGCTCAAATTCGACGGCACGGCCATCTCGCTCACCTACGAACACGGAGCTTTGCTCCGTGCCGTGACGCGGGGCGACGGCACACGGGGCGATGACGTAACGGCCAATATCCGCACGATTCGCACCATTCCGCTGCACCTGCAAGGGGGCGACTACCCCGATTTCTTCGAAATACGGGGCGAAGTGCTGATGCCCTATGCCTCGTTCGACCGCCTCAACCGCGAACGCGAGGAGAACGGCGAACCGCTGCTGGCCAATCCGCGCAATGCCGCAGCGGGCACGCTCAAGCAGCAATCCTCGGCCGTAGTCGCCCAGCGGGGGCTGGACTGCACGCTCTACCAACTGGCTGGCGACGACCTGCCCTGCACGACCCATTGGGAGTGTATGCGGAAAGCCAGCGAATGGGGATTCAACGTATCGGACAAGATGCGGATCTGCCGCAGCCAGGCGGAGATCGACGACTACATCGCCTTCTGGGACGAAGAGCGCAGGAAACTGCCGTTCGCTACGGACGGCGTGGTCATCAAGGTCAATAGTTACACCCTGCGGCGCGAGCTGGGCTTCACGGCCAAGGCGCCCCGATGGGCCGTGGCTTTCAAGTTCAAGGCCGAACAAGCGCTCACGCGGCTCGAAAGCGTCGATTTCCAAGTGGGACGCACCGGAGCCATCACCCCCGTCGCCAACCTCGATCCGGTGCAGTTGGCCGGAACGACCGTCAAGCGGGCCACGCTGCACAACGCCGAACAGATCGCCCTGCTGGACATTCGCGTAGGCGATATGGTATATGTCGAAAAAGGCGGCGAGATCATCCCCAAGATCACGGGCGTCGATCTTGCGGCCCGTCCGGCGGACAGCCGTCCCTTCCAGTACATCACCCGCTGTCCGGAATGCGGCACTCCGCTGGTGAAATACGAGGGCGAAAGCAAGCACTACTGTCCCAATCAGAGCCACTGCCGGCCTCAGATACTGGGCCGCATCATCCACTTTATCCGCCGCAAGGCGATGGACATCGAGGGATTGGGCGAAGAGACCGTCGAACTGCTCTTCGAAAACGGACTGCTGCACGACATCGCCGACCTGTACGACCTGCGGGCCGAACAGCTCGCCTGTCTGCCCCGGCTGGGCGAAAAATCAGCCGAGAACATCATCCGGAGCATCCGGGGCTCGGTCGAGGTTCCTTTTCAGCGGGTATTGTTCGCCCTGGGCATCCGATTCGTCGGGGAAACCACGGCCAAATACCTGGCGGCACACTTCCGCACGTTGGATGCCGTGATGCACGCCACGCGCGAAGAGTTGATCGAAGCCGACGAGGTGGGCGGCAAGATCGCCGATGCCATCATCGACTACTTCGCCGACGCGGAGAACCTGCGGATCATCGAGCGGCTGCGCAAAGCGGGGCTGCAAACCGAAGCCGCGCACAAAGCCCTCGAATCGGAAAGTCTGGCGGGCAAAAATTTCGTCATCACGGGCAGATTCTCCGGTCACAGCCGCGACGAACTGAAGGAACTGATCGAAGCGCACGGCGGTAAAAACCTCGCGGCGGTATCGGCCAACGTCGATTTTTTGGTCGCAGGAGAAAAGATCGGACCGGCGAAACTCCAAAAGGCGACCAAACTGGGCGTACGTCTCATCTCCGAAGAGGAACTGCTGGCGATGATCGCTTCCGGCGGAACGCTGCCCGTGACAGAGAACGCTTCGGACGGGAACACGTCTGCGGCACCCCCGTCGGCTCAGGAAACGACCGACAAAACCGACGGCGGCAACACGGAACAGGGGTCGCTGTTTTAGGCGGGAAACGGCACTCCCCGGGCCGAGAAAACGCACAATATTATTTCGGGCGCATGCCCTGACACCGAAAATAATGATGTAAAAAATCAGAATAATACGAACGAACTCCTTTCTCGCTCCTACGCTCGCCAGGCTCCGGCCGGGCAGTTTCCGACTCCTTCCGAAAAGGAAATTCAAAGGAAACGGGATGCAAATACGCAGACAGCGGCCACGAACGGCCGCGAACGGATTCGAAAAACAGGACGAAGCCTCGGAAGCGTTCAAGGATATAATTATCAAATATAACATTATCAACGATATGACGCGACACAAACTCAGCGGCGCCGGCGCAGCCATCCCCACCCCTTTCACACCCGACGGACGGGTGGATTATCCGGCTTTGGCCCGCACGATCGACTACATCATCGACGGCGGTGTGGATTTCATCGTCGCACTCGGCACGACGGCAGAAACCCCGACCCTCTACCTGCACGAACGGGCCGTGGTCGCCATGTTCATCAAAAACCACATCGCAGGGCGCGTGCCGCTGGTGATCGGCGTAGGCGGCAACTCGACCTCGGAAGTGCTCGACCAGTTGCGCGAATTCGACCTGCGGGGGGCGGATGCGATCCTGAGCGTCACACCCTACTACAACAAACCGTCGCAGGAGGGGTTGTACCAGCACTTCAAAACCGTATCGGAACATTCGCCCCTGCCGATCATTCTCTACAACGTTCCCGGCCGTACGGGGGTCAATATGACCGCAGCGACCACGATCCGCATTGCGGGCGACTTCCCGAATGTCATCGGCATCAAGGAGGCTTCGGGCAAGATCGACCAGATTCAGGAGATACTCGACTGGCGGAGCAGGGATTTTCTGGTGCTCTCGGGAGATGACGCCCTGACGCTCGACCTGATGAGCCGGGGCGCCGACGGCGTGATCTCGGTAGCGGTCAATGCCTTCCCGCGCAAGATGATGACTTGCATCGACCTGGCAAAGAAGGGCGACTTCGAAGGAGCACACAAGGCTTACGAATGTCTGGAGGAGGCCGTGACCGCCCTCTTCGCCGAAGGCAACCCGACGGGCGTGAAATGCGCCATGTCGGTACTGGGACTCATCGGCAACACGCTGCGGCTGCCCCTCGTTCCCGGAACCCCGCAGCTCGAAGCCCGCTTCAAAGAACTGATCGCCAAATACGATTTGAATTGATCGCACGTTTATATAACAATGCGGCACGAAACGGGTTCCGCACCGTATTCGCACACTGAACCGCCGCACACAAAAGGCTATGAGAAAATTGCTTGTCCTGCTGCTGTTTCTGCCTCTGATGGCAACGGCCAAAATACCTGTCGAAGAGGATATTATCCGGCAGACGCTGGATTCCGAATCCCCCTACTACTACCCGAACCTGATGCTGCGGTATCAGTCGGGCGACGACTCGATGACCGAGGAGGACTACCACTACCTCTACTACGGATATGCCTATCAGGACGCCTACAAGCCTTTGAATGCCAATTCGGACATGGACAAAGCCATACTGATCGCCCAAACGGTCGATTTCGAGAATCCGACGCACGAAAGCCTCGAGAAACTGATCGCAGCGGTGAACGATGCCTTGGTGCAGGATCCGTTCAGCCCCAAACTGCTGAACCTGCTGGCATTCGCTTACGGAGCGCTCGGCGACTCGAAGAACGAACAGATCAACTACAACCGGATGAACTCCATCCTGGCGACGATCGAGGATTCCGGCAACGGCCTCAAGGAAGGGAGCGCCTGGCATATCCTGATGTTCGGACATGCTCTCGATCTGCTGGCCGCACACGACCGTCACTACGGCAAAGCACGCGTCGTCAGCCGCTCGGTGGAATACGTCCCCCTGCTCGAGCCGGTACGGACCGAAGAGGGGCGGATCAAGGGATATTACTTCGATTACAGCCGCATCTACCGGAACAAACCCGACGACTACGTATTCAAACGGCCCCGAACCTGGCAATTCAACAACCTGCGTCCGAGAGAATACAAATAACGAAAACCGCTCTTGAAGCCCCGGCATAATTCAACGGCCTAATTTATTATAAAAGTATAAGATGAAAACAACTCTTTTCTCCGAATCATCCTGCAAAGGCACCCTCCTCTCTACGCGGGGGGGGGAGTATTTCTAACCTTCACAAAACGGGCACGAAACACCCCGAACGAGATCCAAATGAAAAAATTACATCATATAGTGCTTGTCCTTGCACTCGCAGCGACCCTTTTCACGGGCTGCAACAAGGACGAAGGGGTCACTCCCCGCCCGCCGGTCCCCGAAACGGCGGACCAGACCATTATGTTCTATCTGACAGGAACCAACCTGGGGTCTTACTTCAGGAAAAATGTCGATGACGCGATGAACGCCATCGACCGGAACATACTCCACAACAGTCGCGTACTGGTTTTCATCCAGCCTCAAAGAGGCCTTTCGATGGTATTGGAACTCTACTATACGCCCCGCAACGACGATTACGTACCCGGAGCACAGTTCTCGTACGAACACTGCAAGGTCGATACCCTGCGCCGCTGGGCGGACGCCGACTTCAACTCGATGGACAGAGGTACGATCACCGAAGTTATCTCCTACATGGCCGAACAGGCTCCGGCACGTCGATACGGTCTGATCCTCGGCGGACACGGGCTGGGTTGGGTCCCGGACGGTACGTCGGTCAATGCCATCCGGTTCTCCGCATTCCAGGATTTCTGGAGCCCGATGCCGAATGCCCTGCCGACCCGCTGGATGGGCGATTCCGGCAAGCGGGCTGAAATTCCGCAACTGGCAGCGGCCTTCGGCAACACGGGGCTGCATTTCGACTACCTTCTCTTCGACGCCTGCTTCATGTCTTCGATCGAGGCATTGTACGATCTTCGCGGTTGTGCCGATCGCATCATCGCTTCACCGTGTGAAGTGATGGCCGATATTCTGCCGCACCTGCTCGCCGATGCAGGCACAAGTTACGACCTGCCGGGTGTCTGCAGCGAATACTATGACTATTACATGAACCGCGCGACCACGAAATCAGGCTGCATCGCCCTGACGGTCACCGGCGAACTGGAGCCGCTGGCGGCTATCGTCAAGGAGATCGAAACGAAGTATCCGGGGAAAACGTACGACCGGGCATCGCTGCAAACCTACGAAGGGCTCGACGAGCATGTATTCTACGACTTGCAGGGATACATCGAGGCGATCTGCGACGAAAAGGATCCGCTGCTCGATAAGTTCAGAGCACAAATGGGAAAGGCCTTCCCGACGGAAAGCCGGCTGCATACGCCTTCGTTCTACTCGGTATATGGATTGGGCGACGCTCCGAACGGGATGCATACGATCGAAGACGGAAAATATTCCGGCGTAACGACCAGCGCCCCGTGCGAACGATTCGCCCCGGAATGGGCACAGACCTCCTGGTACCGGGCGACCCACTGATCCGACGGATCAGAACGGAAATCCTCGATGGAACATCCGACAAGAAAGCCGAAATCTTTGGATTTCGGCTTTCTTTATACATCGCTTGGGCGTCACTCCTATTCATACTGCCCCGACTTGAGGCGCTGCACCTCCTCGCGGGTCAGGAAGCGCCACTGTCCCCGCTTGAGATTTTTCTTCGAAAGCCCGGCGTAGTAAACACGGTCAAGTTTCTTGACCGCATAACCCAGATGCTCGAAAATACGGCGCACGATGCGGTTGCGGCCCGAATGGATCTCGATCCCCACCTCCGTCTTGTCCTCCTTGACATAGGCGATCTCATCGGCATAGATCTCGCCGTCCTCCAGCGTAATGCCTTGAGCGATCTGCTCCATATCCGCTTTGGTGAGGGGCTTGTCCAACGACACCTGGTAAATCTTCTTCTTCTGGAACGAAGGGTGCGTGAGTTGGCGGGTCAGATCGCCGTCGTTGGTGAAAAGTAACAGCCCGACACTATTCTTATCGAGGCGTCCCACAGGATAGATACGCTCCGTACAGGCGTCCTTCACCAACTCCATGACCGTCTTGTCGGCGTGGGGATCGTCGAGCGAAGTCACGTAACCCTTGGGCTTGTTGAGCACCAGATAGACCTTCTTCTCGCCCTCGACACGGCTGTCGTTGAATTTCACCTCGTCCGTAGGCTGGACTTTCGTTCCCAGCGTCGTCACGACCACCCCATTGACGGTCACCAGCCCCGCCTGGATGAAATCGTCCGCTTCGCGGCGCGAACAGATCCCCGACTGGGCGATGAAACGGTTCAGGCGTATCTCGCCCGTTGGTTTGTTGGGATTGTATCTGGGATAACTTCGGAACTTATCGTCCCGGCGGCCGAACGAGCGGTCGCCGCCCCGGAACCCACCGGATTTCCGATCGTCGGAACGGCGTTCACCGTAAGGCTTATCGAATGTCTTGTAACCGTCCTGTTTGCGGTCGTCGTACCGACGTTCGCCGTAAGGTTTGTCCGAACGGCTATAACCGCCGGATTTCCGATCGCCGAATGACCGGTCGCGCCCCTCCTTCTGCTCACCGTAAGGTTTGCCGAACTTCTTGAAACCGCCCGGTTTGTTATCCTCGTACGGGCGGGAAGCGTACCCGTCTTTCCGCTCCGAAAAACGAGGCTTGAACTCCCGATCTGCAGCATCGTTCCTACGTCGGTCGTCCGAACCGAACGACCGGTTCCCGAAACGACGGGAATCGTCACGGTGCGCACGGTCTTCCCGCACGGGACGGTTGTCGCTCGTAAAATTAGGGTTGTAAGATGCGCGCGGACGGCTGTCCGAAGAGTGCTCCGAATCGGCGGCATCACGCTGCAAACGCGGGCGACGCTCGATACGCTCCGCAGAGGAAATACGCGCCCGCTTATCGCGCCCGAAGCGGGCCAACGTCGTATCCGAGTCGTTTTTGAAATCTTTCATAATCGATTCTGTGAGTTTTGCGAATTTAATAAGTCGTATTCCCGGAAATCGCAATCGTCGATGGAACCCGCAAAACTCACGCTACGGCGTTTTACGACGCCAGGTCCCAAATCGGCAATTTCACTCGATTTCCCCTGCATAACAGGGAAAACCCCGGCATTCCGCACCGGCCGAAAATACCGGTGCAGGCAGCAAAGGTAATCGAATTTTCGGGATAACGGCACCGACAGCCGCTATTTTCCGGAAAAAGAGGATTATCCCTGCGGAAATCCGATCGAAATACCGTGCCAAAATATTTCCCCTTACCCGTAAAAGCCGTATATTTGCGCATCAAAACCCAGGACATGAACCGAGAAATCCTCCGATTAGCCGTTCCGAACATCATCTCCAACATCACGGTCCCCCTTATGGGTATCGTGAGTTCCGCCGTCGCAGGACACCTGGACAACTCCGCAGCGACGATCGGGGCACTCGCCATCGGCGTATCCATCTTCAACTTCATCTACTGGAACTGCAGCTTCGTGCGCATGGGTACCAGCGGACTCACGGCGCAGGCTTTCGGTGCAGGAAATTTCCACGAATGCACCAACATGCTCGTCCGGGGCATCCTGGTCGCAGCGATCCTCGGCCTGCTGGTTATTTGCTTCCAAAACCCTCTGGGGCGACTGGCACTATGGGCCATGAACGGCAACGAAATCGTACACGACTATTTCTACGCCCGCATCTGGGCGGTA
>ERZ827478.1949-NODE-1949-length-12130-cov-4.643644_pt1 | contig 12130 bp, 10 predicted proteins | sample MGYA00519705_ERZ827478 | MGnify/ENA primary metagenome ERZ827478 (study PRJEB31778, sample SAMEA3449318) | human gut metagenome | biome: human gut; feature: human-associated habitat; material: faeces | place: United Kingdom | collected 2010/2012 ... | reverse complement strand
AGATATTCTATCAGATTTTAAAAAGACTGTCGACAGTCACTTTGTCAACAGTCTGAAGCAAGCTTTTAAGCTTGCTTATCTTTTTGCAGGTTTATTCTCCTGATTGTCAGGCTTTCGTGCATAATGTAGGTAGCACGGACTCAGAGAGGATTAAAGACATCCTCTGGCTTTTCAAGATACCCTTTAATCAAATCTACCTCTTGTGAGTAGATTTAGGGAAGGAGCTTGAATTCCTCCTTACGAATACGATTTTTATCGATGCCTGCACATCGTCGCATCACTGCACACACATATTACCGCAACAATGGTCATGTTGCAAACACAATCAAACTCCTAAACTTTCTGTTATGAGAATTTCTAACACATCTTTAATTTGCACAACATGACACCTTTTTAATGTCACCATTGCAAAAAAAGCCTCATCACGAGTCCTCTTTCGTTGCAATAAATATTATAATATTTATTATCATTTATATTACAGTTATTATGTACATAAAAAAAGAGTAGATTTTTATATCTACCCAATTCTAAAACTATTTTCAGTAATTTTTTATTCTTTATTTTGAATTACATGCGTTTTAAAAAAGACATCTAAAATATATTTTTCATCATTTCTTTTGATTAGCATCCAAATACATTGTGCTGTGACAAATACAGGTGCAAAAAGAAACTCAATAAAATACTTACGAACAATACATCTACTTAATTTTAAAGAAGCATTATTAGAATCCAATACTTTGATTTTCATGAAAATATCACCCAATGTTTTACCATTATTTTTAGTTGGCACAATACCATATAACCAGACAAAACAAATCAGCAAACACGCTACTTGAAAATAGCCAATCTCGGCTCGAGAATTTGTTTTCCAAATAGAACTTGCACTCAACATAAAAAACATTGATAGTGTCATACTAATAAATAAATCTATTAAATAGGATATTAGTCTTTGTTTCATTGTTGCTTCTATTACTTTTTTTCTTTTCATTAGCTATCTCCTAAAATTCAACTAAAATACTTATATACTTACAATATCCTATATCATTTACCACTATGGCATTATTTTGTAACTGTATTTCATTTACAACTTCTTCTTTTCCATTAATAAAATATGCTTTTTTCACATCTTTATTAAAACTTATTTTTTCATTTTCATTTTTCTGATATTCTCCATTATAAAACCGAAGAACAATTCCATCTCCATTATCCCATTTTTTTATAGCACTCAAAGTTAATCCACCACTACAATGAAATAATGATTCCATTGAATCTAATTGTTTACATGAATGATCCAGTGTAAATAATATGCGTCCATTTAAAAATTCACCATATCCATATGAAGCTATTGGAGTATTATATTCTTTTGCCATTTGCGATACATAAGCCGTATTAAAATCAGAATCATAATAATAAATACCCATATTAAATGTCATTTTCTTTAATAATTGTGCATCTGGAGTCATTATAGTCCTCTCCCCTGAGGATCTACCTGGTCTGTATAATAAATTTTCTTTTCCCATTACCCCATATGTTCTAAATAATGTTATTGAAATAATATTTTTATTTTCTCCCACTATTTCATATTCTCGGACATCTTGTGGAAATATTGCCATTCCACGTTCTTCATCACTCAAAGAAACAAAGCTTTGCATAGGCTCTATTGGAATCATTGGTTCTTGCCAGATATTAGGGTTATTATCAAAATTCACAACATTTTTATCAATTTCATTTTTTTTATTTTTCAAATGCGCATAATAAGATTCCATTTCTTTTTTGTGTTCATTTTCTCTTTTGATTGTTCCAAACTGTTCGTCCACAAAATTGAAAAAACTTGAGATTGCTGTATCAAAATGAATACATAATCTATGCGATAAAACCTTATTGTCTACTTCTATTTGTAAATCTACAACCTTACTATTTTTCTTCAAAAGAAGCATCATTTTTATTGGTGTCTCTACCGAACATATTTTCTTTTGTCGTTCATCTAAATCATAAGGTAACGTCATTGAATAATTTATATATGCAACATCTAAAATTGGTGTAGTTTCTATTTTCACCTCAACCTTGCTAGATAAAGATGAAATTACATAATCATGCTTCGGAGGTGAATAATTAAAACTATCTCCATCTTCTCCATTATCTACTAAAACGCCTTGGTTAACATAAACTTTATTATTTCGTTTGTCACGTATATTAAATGATCCATTTTCGTTTATAATAATTTGATAATATTCATTTTCTAAATGTTTTTTTGAACCTTTAATAATTGATTCTTCAGCATCTTTTTCCATATGTATCTGCATATATCCAAATGAAGGCATATTTTTAATATAAAGTATTAAATCAGCTTCATAAATAACTTCTGGAATCCATACAGACGAAGAAGAGTCCATAACAATACATTGTTCCTTCACATATTCACTTACATCTTTTTTATCTAGTATCACATAATCAATCTTTTTATTTTGGCAATCTTTAAGTACAAAATTATCTCCTGGAATATATGCATGTACTCGTACACATGTACTTCTATTATATTCTGTTGTATTTATTAGTGTTATTGTGTATAAATCATTTTGTGAATCTATGATAGAAGTAGATATTAATCTCGATGTCAATTCAACTAAAGAATGTGCAATATCCTCTGTTTTTTTATAACGCATATACACATCCATATTTGCTTCATCACTAATACACGATCCTATTGAATCATGAGCTGCATTGTCTAACATCAATTTCCAAACTTCTTCTACCACATGAATCGGATAATCAAATCCTAATGAATAAGCTAATGTTAAAACAGGTTCCATTGTATTTGCAATATAATTCTGTAAACGCGTATTCAAACTTTTTAAATCCGCTCGAGAAGAATAAATACTCTTATGGACACGCATATGTTTTGCACTTAATAACTCACCATATACATTTTCTAAAGTTATATTATTAGCTTTTATATCATTAAGCACATTATCAATGTACGTTTCATAACTACTAATGAAATATTCATTCTCTGTATCTTCTAAATTTCGCTGGCATATCAATTCTGGTAAATCCTTACGAATAGGAGCCTGATCAAATCCATTTGTTATTAATACATTTCGCGTAACACTTCTTTTAGATTCAGATGGAATACATACATCCTTCCAATAATGTTTGCCATCTCTATTTTTACTTGGAATATCAAATGCAGTATAGTATCCATTTGGGATTTGCGTAGAAAAAATATTTGTGCCATCATCTCCTACCCAGTTAAAATTTATTTTTTCTGTCATCTCATCTGAAACACCACGCCAAAAAATAGTACTATTTAGACCAAAATCTTTATAAATTTGTGGCATATTTCCAGATTGTCCAAATGAATCCGGAACATAAGCTAAAGACATACAATTACCATATTTCATACTATCTCGATGTCCATAAAATAGATTACGCAATAAACTCTCACCACTAATTAACATCAAGTCACTTTGCGTATACCACGGACCTATTTTCAAACGTCCAACCTCTACTAATTTTTGTATTCTTTCTTTATCCTCCGGCTTCCATTTTAAATAATCTTCAACCAATGAACTCTGTCCATCTAGTGTAAAACAGATAAAACCCTTTTTGTTTTCAAGAGTTTCTAAAATATCTTCCATATCTTTTTTCCAATATACATTAGAGCGTGAAGATGTAAAATACCATTCTTTATCCCAATGCGTATGTGGAACTACATATACTCTATTTTTCATATATTCTCCAATTACTATTAAAGGGCCTCATTATGAAGCCCTAATGTTTCTTAATGATTAGGCAACTATTTCAGCCACTTCATCATTATTACTAACTATTTCATTATTTTTCAAATACTTCACCTTTTCCTTTGAAGTTAAAACAACCATGACTGTAGGATCGTACCCTTTTTCTAAAATAGTTGTAGATTTAATATTTACAAGTAAATCTCCTTTTTTTACTTTGGTTCCAGGTGTAACTTTCACTTCAAAGCCTTCACCTTTCATTTCTACTGTATCAATGCCAATATGGATTAAAATCTCATTTCCCATTTCCGTTTTAATACCAAAAGCATGTCCAGTAGGAAAACATACAGTTACTTCTCCATCACAACAAGATTTAACACAATCTCCATCAAACTGAATAGCAAATCCATCCCCCATACTTTTAGCGGCAAACATAGGATCGGCTACTTTTTCAATAGAAATCATTTTACCATGGCAAGGTGAAACAAGGGTGTTTGTACTTGATTTTTTCTTTTTAAATAGATTAAACATTTTCAACCTCGGTCTTATATTTAAAATATGCTCTAAACAAATATTCAATCACCACATATGCATTACTAAATGAATTATGTATCAACTTCTGTTCTAGCTCTAACGGAGAACTAAACATATATAATCTATAGTCCGCTAGTATACTAAGTTTATTTTGTTGCATATTAGTAATCGAAACAATTGTCACTTTATTAAGTTTTAATATATGTAGTACATCCTCTAAGCCTTTTGCATCTCCAGACAACGAAAATATGAAAACTAAATCATTTTCTTTTAAATTTTTAGATGATAATGAAAACTCTTCATATCCATCAGCACGATACATATGTTTATTTAATTGCATAAATAATCGTTGCATCTCAGAAGCACAATACTTCTGACCAACTCCAGTACTATAAAGTAAAATCATATTGCTGTCATATATTTTTTTTTGCCACTTCTTGAATTGATAATGAATCTTCAAGCAACTTCATTGTTGCTTGAAAATCAGTATTCATTATCGAAAATAGTTCACTATTTATATCTGAATTCGCATTATTTTTATTTTCCCATTTCAAATAATTTTTAAACTCACTATATCCAGAAAATCCTATCTTCTTTGTCAAACGCATAATCGTACTTTTTGATGTATTACATAGTTTTGCTAACTCCTCAATACCAATATTACTCAATTTACTTTCATTAGACACTATACGTTCTAATATATAAATATCCGTTTCATTTAAACGTTCATAATATTTATTTATTAATTCTGTTAGCATATTCGTACCTCGCTTAATCCTAATTTAAATATACTTTATTATATTACAAATTATTTAAGTTCAGGCCAAAATTCTTTATTTACTTCATATAAATCATCAAGAATTTGTTTTGCCACAGTACTTGATGGAACTGTTTTTGACAATGTAATTGCTTGCCATAATTTTTGATATGAATGCTCAATCCATGCATCAACAACTAATTTTTCAACTGCGAATTGTTCTTCCATTAATCCTTTTTGGAATGTTGGAATTTCTCCCATTGCCAATGGTTCTGGTCCATTAGCTGTTACTAAACAAGGAATCTCAACCATAGCATCAGAATCAAAATTAGCAATTGCACCTTTATTTTCAACAATCAACAACATACGCGCATATGTGTTATATTTTAATGCTGTAGCCAAATCTACAATATATGATGCATGTTCATCCATTGTTAGTTCATCACCATCAAAATGCCCTTTTTCTTTGATAGCTCTACATGCAGAGAATACTTCTTTTTCACGCCCTTCCATAACTTCATTTGCACGAGTATGATTTGGATCCGTATGTTTAACAACTGTGTCACCTAACAAGTAGTATTTCAAATATGTATTTGGCAAAGTACTTGGATCTACTGCATAAATATCCTTAGCCATTTTATATGTAACATTCCAACTTACATCACCATGCTGTTTTGCACTATCAATATCTGATTGAACTAAGTAACCATGCTCAGCAACATACTTTTTCAATTCAGGCATCAAGTCTTTTCCTGTGCTGGCTTCACGAACATCATTCCACCATCCAAAATGATTTAATCCAAAATAACGCGTAACAATATCTGATCTTTTTTCATAACCTAAAATTTCGCACATATTATTTTCGATACTGATTGGCATGTCACAGATATTTAGAATCTTTGAATTTGGACGCAATCTTTTTGTTGCTTCAGCTACAATTGCTGCTGGATTAGAATAATTTAACAACCATGCGTTTGGAGAATATTTTTCCATATAATCCACTAATTCAAGTACACCTGCAATAGAACGCATACCATAAGCAATTCCTCCAGGACCACAAGTTTCTTGCCCTACAACACCATACTTTAATGGAATTTTTTCATCCAATTCACGCATTTTATACTTACCAACACGAATATGAGCCATAACAAAATCTACATCTGTAAATGCTTTTTCTGGATCCGTTGTTGCAAAGAACTCAATTTCAGGATGCAATTGTTTTAAAATAATCTCACATCCATCTGCAATTACCTGTTGCCTTTCTGCATCATTATCATAAAAAATAATTTTGCGTAATGGGAATCGATCTAAGTGTTTTAATAACATTAATATAATACCTGGAGTGTATGTACTACCTCCACCAGCAATAACAATTGAATTTTTTTCCATATTCATCAACCTTCCAATCTATTAAAGTAATTTATCAAATTCGCTCTTAACATTTTCTACATCAAATCCAATGATAACTTGGAATGCTTTTCCATTTCTAACAACACCATATGCATTATATTTCTTGAAATCCTCATCATCACTAGAAACTAAATTTTCATCATTTACTGTAACTCTTAGACGTGTCATACAGTTTGTTGCACTTACAATATTGTCTTTTCCACCTAATTCTTCCAAGATTCCAACAGCCATTTCTTTAAATTTTTCATTTCCTCCAGAAACAGCACTTCCTTCTGTTGAAGTTGTCTCATCTTCTCTTCCTAACGTTTTAAAATCAAATTTTTTAATTAGGAAATAGAATACAAAGAAATAAATAACTGTAAAAATTAAACCAATCACAATATGAGTTATAACTTCAGCTGAATGATTTTGGAACATTGGCATCCAGTTATATGTAATATAATCAATTAAGCCTCCACCTTGGTAACCAACTACACCAAATATATATAGAACCATAGATAATAATCCACCTAAAAAACAGTGAACAACAAATAATAATGGAGCTACAAATAAGAAACTAAATTCAATTGGTTCTGTAATTCCGCAAAGTACAGCAGGAATTGTGGCCGCAATCAAAGCGGTGGCTACAGTTTTTTTATTTTCCGGTTTTGCAGTTTTATACATAGCTAGTGCTGCACCAGGAAGACCAAATACTGCACAGTTTCCATACAATGCGTATCCTCCCGTAGGGAATAATGATTTTAATGAAGCAGTAGATTTAGCATATTCATTTACATTAGCTAACCAATGAGTCCAGTTACCATCAGAAATTACTGCTGGACCTAGATCAAATGGTACCCATAAGAAGTGGTGAAGTCCTGTAGGCATTGTTAATTTTTCAAAGAATGTAAATAAGAATACACCTATATTACCTGAACTAGCTAAAAAGCCTTGTAGTCCTAAAATTCCTTGTTGCACAATTGGCCAAATAAAACAAACTAAAGCAGCTACTGGAATCATCAATACAAATCCTAAAATAATGATAAAAGCTGATCCTTGGAATGAGTTCAATAGTGAAGGAAGCTTAACTTCATAATATTTGTTGTGTAATGCAACAGCAATACCAGCAATCATAATTGCACCTACCACACTCATATCAATAGTTTTAATACCTGCAATCGTTGTTAATCCACTCATGCCGCCAACTTCTTGTGTAAAATCAACATTAAATAAAGTAGATCCCCAATTTGTTAACATTGCCTGAATAAAATAGTTGAATGTAATATAAATAACGAAAGATTCCATTGCAGCACGTCCAGATTGTTTATTTGCTAATCCGATTGGCAAAGAAATAACATAAAGTAAAGGTAGCTGATTAAAAATCGCATAACCACCATCATAGATCATTGACCAAAATTGATACCATACAGTTGTACTTTCAGCTAGGCTACCCATAATATCTGCATTTGTAAAAATCGATGAGAAGCCAATTATAATACCTGCAAATGGCATCAACATTACTGGAGCCATCATCGCTCCACCAAAACGTTGTAATTTTTGTATCATGTACAATCACTCTCCTAACCGTTAATTTTTAGCGCTTTAATAATTAACACAATAATTTTATAACACAGTAAAAGGTAATATTCCAGTAAACGCTTTCATTATGGTATTAATCTTCATATTTAATATTTTTTTCATTTTACGGTAAATTTTCCATATATATTATTTACTTTATATAAAGCATATATTGAAATTTAAATACATCTATTATCATGAATATTTGTAGTACTATTAATTTCATAATTAAAATCATCACTTTTAATCTATAACCACTTTCTTTTTTAACTTCAAAAATAGATAACATACCATAAGCTTATATAAAAAGAAAAAGCGAAATACATTTCCGCCAAAATAAAATTTATTCACTTTTTCTCACAAAATAAGTTAAGAAATTAACTTAATTATATAAAATATAGAACAATAAGTCTTCCAATTATCTGCTAAAACAAAATGATTTAATAGTAGACCAATGTACCATCACACAACTGGGTTTATCGGTCATACTCTGTAATTTCGCCATTATAATACACTAGACTATTCTTATTTGTTGTGGCCAAGAAATCTCTATGGGAATCAATTTCAATGTGAGCTACCTCAATGGAATCCGATAGATTGACTCCACAAGCTGCCTTAAATTTATTTCCATCATAATAATCTGTATAGGATGTTGGATTTTCATTTATTTTATGAAAGTATGTACGATTTGTATCCTTGATCTTCACATAATACTTTTCCCCATCCTCCTCTACATTTCCAATCACAACCCAAATATTTCCATCTTCATCTTCCTTTTGAACAGGATGAACAATAATTCCACCTAAAGTTCCTTTAGTACCTCCTGTTCCAGAATCACCAATCCATAAATAAAAGTTTAAACAGTAATCAGTTTTATCATCCTCATAAGGAGAATTATACAATGGAATATATCGAGCACTTGATAAATCTTCAATCGCTCTCCAATCCGCTCTATAGGCATATTCTTCACTCTTGATTTTCCATGTTCTTCCAGAATCCGTAATCTTTTGATCACTCGATATTCTTTCATTTGCTTCAGTGGAATTATATTTATCACTCATGATTTTATCCACAGTTACATAACTACCCACTGTGGCTGCCGTAACAATGGCTGCGCCTGCTACTATTTTCCAAAATCCACTCAAAATAGCTTTGGCATATCCTTCACTTATTGTAGTAACCTTTTTTACATAAGTACCCTTTTCTAAGACTTCACCTTTTGTTGGTGTATTCGTATGTTTTTTAGAAATCGGCGGCGTCATTGTATCCGCCTTGATTTTTAATACAACTCCATCCGCAAATGTTTTCGCATTGATGGTTGGAATACTCTTTAATTCCTGGTCTGACATCCAAGCAAGGAATGGCAATGGTGCAATACCATAGAAGCTCTTGTTCTGGCTTCTTAATTCCTCAATCCTATCCTTGATAGATAATTTAGCTCTTCGTATCCAGCTTTTGACGGTATTTTCTTCAACTTCCATCTGCTTTGCAATTTCCTTTGTCGTTAACTGCTGATACATCTGCATCATCAGGGCAAATCTTTGATTGTCTGGCAATTGATCTAGACATTCTCTTAATCCTTGGGCAATCAGTTCTGTATTCATATTAGCTTCAGGACTGAATGCCACTGAATCATCTGCGATGGATTCTTCATAATTGTCTCTAAAGTCTTCACTATCTAATTCACTGAATGTATTTGTTTGATAGTCTTTATTTTTATTCGATCTGAAATAATCGCGAATTGAATTATTTAGAATTGTATACATCCAAGGTGCAAACTTATCATCATCTTTTAATAGGCTTAATTTCTCAAAAGCCTTTCTTAAACTATCCTGTGTAATGGATTGTGCTTCATCTTGAAATTTATTGGTTCCACCCAAAGAGTAATACGCAATGGTACAGGCCTTGGGATAGGTCTTACTATATATTTTCTCTATAGCTGCTTCATCCGCAAGTCTAGCTTGTTGTATCCATTCTTTGGGAATGTCTGGTAAACTTCGGTTCATAATCTATTGCCCTCTTTACAACGATTGTAGCACTGGAAACAGGCTTTCTAAAGGTATATTTTATTTAAAACATTCCATTCCAAGAATTTCCTTGGCTCATATCGTAGCCGCCTTGTTCAAATGGTGTTACACCTTTTACTGATTCTTCCATAAAGCGGCGATTGTTTTCTTGGTAAGTATAATCATCTAAATTATTGTGGTGGCATCTTTTCTTTTTGGGTTTAAAGAAATATGATATTGTGATAAGTATACAAATCACATATAATACCAAGAAACCTGTCATTAATACTTCTTCTAATTCCATTTTGATTTCCTCCTTGATATTTAAAATCCATTATTCATTTGCATTTGTTGATCAAACATTTGTTGTTGCTGATCAAATTGTTGTTGTGCCATTTCATTTTGTTGATTGAACTGCTGTTGTTGAAAGGCTTGTACTTGTTCATTAAATAATCGCATTTGTTCTCTAAAATAATCTTCATCTTCCATGGCTACTTGTCGCATATATTCTAAGTCTTCATTGGAACAATCTGTATAATATTGAACTAAATTTAATTCTTCATCTACCCAATCTTCATAAGTTCCATAATTTTCTTCTTGTATTGTAGATGGCTCATCATAGTCTACTGTGCTAGCTGGTTGTGCGGCACATCCTGTAAATAATACGAATAATACGAATAATACGAATAAACTAACAATCTTTTTCATTTTCTGTCTCCTCTTTTATTTATACATTTTATATAAGTTATTTAAGTAATTATAAATATCCATATTGGTATCCTGTAATTCTTCAGGTTCATGCACATACATTTGCGTTGCTTCGGCAAAGAATTCACATGGATCTGTACTTCCATAATCGCCTAGGCACTCTGGAACACTTTTATATAAGTTTATCCAATCCCAATTAATCACTGGACTTGTCATTGTACTTTTGGAAAAGTGTGTATAATCATAGATATGTGCTAATTCATGTGTTACTATACCAGCCTGATCATTATACTCATCCGGATCTACTTGAAGTGTAATCGATAGATCGTCGCGTGATGCAAAGGCATATACTCCATAACCATCATTATTCATATCTACATCGTTTTTAGCTGCATATTTATCAAATTTTTTGGTTTCACACAAATTAATTTGATGACAATTATTCAACATAAATTGGGGTTGTGTTTTCACAAATTCATTTAAATATCTTTGTACGTCTCCTACCTTTAATTTACTATTTCCAACAATATGAATTAAAGGCAGATTTTGAATCTTTATATATTCTTCCTCAATAATTTGATTATAGGTATCTTCAATAAGTGCAAGATTTTCTCTCTGTATTTCCTTTACTTGACGATACTGAATGTATATAGGTGAAAAAGTAAGGATTAGACCAATAATGTTTAGTACCAATAATACATTTCTTTTCATTCCTTTTGATTTAGGCAGATGATTTTGCATATACTGAAGACAATCTTGATGCTGCTCATATGTAAAACTTTCTATACGCTCCCTATAAAATTCATGTTTATAAGCTTCATCACAACAATCAATATTTTCCAATACACCTTGATTCAATCTAGATCGAACATAATTTTCTTGAAGTTTTTCAAGATCTATATTCCTGCGATATATCACTAAATACACAAGTGATGCGATTAAAAAAGCAACCAACAGACAATACGGAATCTTCAGATTATATATTCCAATTCTTTGTATGGCTGTTATTTCTTTTAATTCCAAAAGCCTATTTCTATAGCTATGTAACAATTCAAATACTGTCACAAATACAATTCCTGAAAAAAACATTTTTACTTTATTCATATCTCCATTTTTATTCCTTTCACTATTCTTAACGGAGTAGCTTTTAAAATAGTTGCAAGAAAAAATAAATTTTTTAAGAAATTAAAAAAAGCCCATCAAATCATATAAAATGATTTGTATGGGCGCTTTTCATTTGCCAAGTCTTGTTTACATCTCTATTTAATTCTATACTTCAATTATGGACACCACTTATCATTCAAACATTCCAATTGAAACTCTATCATTATTAGATTGTGATGTTCGAAACTTCGATTTCAATCACCCCATCAAGAATATCTTCTTCGATAATATTGACTACATTCGAAAACTAGATGCTT
>ERZ827478.1945-NODE-1945-length-12156-cov-3.784646_pt1 | contig 12156 bp, 12 predicted proteins | sample MGYA00519705_ERZ827478 | MGnify/ENA primary metagenome ERZ827478 (study PRJEB31778, sample SAMEA3449318) | human gut metagenome | biome: human gut; feature: human-associated habitat; material: faeces | place: United Kingdom | collected 2010/2012 ... | reverse complement strand
TCTTTATGCTTCTGCTCATTTATCTATTCCCTCCTTATTTAGCGTTGCGGCGCTTGACTATGAACTTATCGGTGTGGTTCTTAGTCTTGCGGGTCTTGTAACCCAGTGCGGGCTTGCCCCAGGGGGTAACGGGGCCGGGACGGCCGATGGGGGACTTGCCTTCACCGCCGCCGTGGGGGTGATCGCAGGGGTTCATGACGGAGCCGCGGACGGTGGGACGGATGCCCATATGGCGCTTGCGGCCGGCCTTGCCGATGTGGATGTTGGCGTGGTCGATATTACCCACCTGGCCCACAGTGGCGTAGCACTCCAGGCGGACCTTGCGGAACTCACCGGAGGGGAGACGCACGGTAGCCATGCCGTTCTCTTTTGCCATCAGCTGAGCAGCCACGCCGGCGCTGCGCACCAGCTGGGCGCCCTTGCCGGGATAGAGCTCGATGTTGTGGATAACGGTACCCACAGGGATGTTTGCCAGGGGCAGTGCGTTGCCGGGCTTGATGTCGGCAGCGGCGGAGGAGACGATGGTGTCACCTGCGGTCAGGCCGACGGGAGCCAGGATGTAGCGGCGCTCGCCGTCTTCATACTCGCACAGGGCGATGTATGCGCTGCGGTTGGGGTCATACTCCAGACGAAGGACCTTTGCGCTGACATCCAGCTTGTTGCGCTTGAAGTCGATAACGCGGTACTTCTGGCGGTTGCCGCCGCCCTGATGACGGACGGTGATGCGGCCGTAGCTGTTGCGGCCGGCGTTCTTCTTGAGAACCTCTACCAGGGATTTCTCGGGCTTGACGTGCTTGGCAACACCGTCGAAGCCGGAGACGGTCATGTGACGTCTGGAAGGAGTTGTAGGTCTGTAGGTTTTGATAGACATTCTTTATTCCTCCCTTATGCCATGCCTTCAAAGAGCTCGATGTTCTTGGAGTCGGCGCTGAGCTTCACGACTGCTTTCTTCCAGGAGGCGGTCTTGCCCATGGGGTAAGCGCCGGTACGCTTTGCCTTGCCCATCATGTTGATGGTGGTGACTTTGATGACCTTGACGCCGAAGATCTCCTCGATGGCCTTCTTTATCTCGATCTTGTTTGCATCCTTGGCAACCTCGAATGCGTACTTCTTGATGTCCAGGTCTTCCATGGACTGCTCGGTGATGATGGGACGGATGATAACGTCGTATGCGGTCTTCATCAGGCGTACACCTCCTCGATCTTGGCAAGGGCAGCCTTGTCAACTACCATCTTGCCGCTGGTGAGTATCATGTAGGGACTGAGGATGTTGGCCACGGTGGTGCTGACGCCTGCAATGTTGCGGGCAGACTTGACCACTGCTTCGTCAAGGTTCTCGGTCACTACAAGGGCCTTGCCCTCCACACCGATCTTGGTGAGGAAGTTCTTGAAGGCCTTGGTCTTGATCTCTTCCGTCTTCAGGCCGTCTACCACCAGGATCTCGGCCTCGGCGGCCTTGGCGGACAGGGCAGACTTGAGGGCCAGACGCTTGACCTTCTTATTGAGGCTGTAGCTGTAATCCCGGGGCTTGGGGGCAAAGGCTACGCCGCCGTGATACCACACGGGGGAACCTGCATAACCGGCGCGGGCGCGTCCGGTGCCCTTCTGGCGCCAGGGCTTTCTGGTGGTGTAGGAAACTTCACCCTTGGTGAGAGCGCTCTGGGTGCCCTGGCGGCAATTGGCCAGGTGGTTCTTGACGGAGTCATGCAGGACGCTCTTGTTGGGCTCGATGCCGAAAATGGCCTCGGAGAGCTCGATCTCGCCGATCTTCTCGCCTGCCATATTAAAAACGTTTGCTTTAGGCATTTATGCTGCTCTCCTTTCTTTACTTGGTACGTGCGGAAGCCTTCTGGGGATTGACACGGGCGGAAGCCTTCTGAGGATTGAGGCTGATGCCGGCGCCTTCGCCCTTCTTGACAGGCTGGCTCTTGGCGGTGGACTTGATATACACGATGCTGCCCTTGGGGCCGGGGACGGCGCCGCGGATTGCGATCATGTTCAGCTCTGCGTCGACCTTCACCACGTCCAGATTCTGGACGGTGACCTGGTCCACGCCCATGTGGCCGGCCTGCTTCTTGCCCGGGAATATACGGGAAGGATCAGTGCTGGAGCCCATGGAACCGGCGTGACGGTGAACGGGACCGCCGCCGTGGCTGGTGGGGGTGCGGCCCTGGCCGAAGCGCTTGATAACGCCGGCGTAGCCCTTGCCCTTGCTGGTACCGGTGATGTCTACCTTCTCGCCTTCTGCAAAGACGTCGGCCTTGACAACATCGCCGACTTCAAGCTTGCTGCTGTCCTCCAGGCGGAACTCCTTGAGGTGCTTCACCATGCCTACGCCCGCCTTCTTCAGGTGTCCCTGCTCAGGCTGGCTCAGCTTCTTCTCGGCCACTTCTTCGTAACCGAACTGGACTGCTTCGTATCCTTCCTTCTCCTTGGTCATCTTCTGCACGACCACGCAGGGGCCGGCTTCAATGACGGTTACGGGAATGACCTTACCAGTCTCGTCGAAGATCTGCGTCATGCCGACCTTCTTGCCGATGATGGCTTTCTTCATTTTATTTCCTCCTATCGGTTATTGGTTGCCTCGCTTAGCCCGGGTGTTGGGCGCCCGTCCAGAGGCTGGCAACTTAACCCGTCCGCATACGCAAGCTGCGGACAATGGGTCGTTGACTTGTGGGTTTTGCCCCAGCGGGCAAAGGGTCTGGTTCAGAGCTTGATCTCGATCTCCACGCCGGCGGGGACTTCCAGATTCATCAGGGCCTCAACGGTCTTCTGGTTGGGGCTGAGGATGTCGATAAGGCGCTTGTGGGTGCGGCGCTCAAACTGCTCACGGCTGTCCTTGTACTTGTGAACGGCACGAAGGATGGTGACTATTTCGGTCTTGGTGGGCAGGGGGATGGGGCCGGACACCTTTGCATCGGTGCGCTTTGCTGCCTCGACGATGGTCTCGGCGGCCTTGTCGATGAGCTGATGATCGTAGGCCTTCAGGCGGATACGGATCATGTTCTTGTTGTTTGCTGCCATGTGTTTTCTCCTTTTTTCGTACGTTTTGCTTCGGCGGCATTGGCTCCGCCTTTTACTATGCGTACGGATGAAACCCAAATTCCTATACACACAACCGTGCGTATCAGGCCGTGTCCGAAAAACAAACCGGCTGTTCAGCCGGTCAGATCCCCCGTCCACGCGATATACGCGTGTATCGGATAGGTTTCAGCCGCCCGATTGCGTGTTGAAAACATTTCAACACCGGACATACTCCACGGAAGTTACCTCGCCTGGCGAGCAATCTCCCGCTTCATCGCATAATACGCCCGTGCTCTCGCACACGCGCTCAAATAATATACCAAGTATTGCCGCTTCTGTCAAGAGAATTTTCTCTTTTCTGCAAAAATTTTTTCGTATTTTTTTGTGCAGGCTCCACGAAATTTCAAAGACGAAAAGGCCGGGACAAGCCCGGCCTTTTCACCTTGTTTTAAATCACAATATCTTGTGCTTTTTCCTTGCGCCGGCCCTATTCCTCAGGTAATTCCGGCTCCCTCAGTTTCGCGCTCAGTCCGTCTGCCGCAGCCAGCAGCTCCCTGCCCTCCTTCAGCAGCAATTCACCTGCCGGAGTGAGGGACAGCAGCCGATTGGTACGGCTGATAAGCTTTACACCCAGCTCCTTTTCCAGGGCCGACACAGCCCTGCTCACGGTGGAATGGCTGGTGTAGAGGCTGCGCCCGGCGGCGGAGAAGCCGCCCGTTTCCGCAGCGGTTATGAACATTCTAAGCTGCTCCAGCTCCATGGCACCGCCTCAATAATTAAATATGTAGGGCAGCAGTTCTGAAAGCTTATAGCTCACGTAGCGGTCCCCGGCCTTGGCGCAGAGCACCTCCATGTCCGGGGAGAACTCCGCCAGGAACTGACGGCAGGCCCCGCAGGGCGTGCACCAGTTTTCACTGTCGGCATAGATGGCTATGCGGCGGAACTCCCTGTGTCCCTCGCTCACCGCCTTGCAGCAGGCCGTGCGCTCGGCACAGATAGTGCTGCCCAGAGCGGCATTTTCCACATTACAGCCGGTGTACACCGTTCCGTCGCTGCACTCCAAGGCAGCGCCAACGGGGAAGCGGGAATAGGGGACATAGGCATTTAAGGACGCTTTTTTCGCTCTGGACATCAATTCTCTGTCAGTCATTACTCTCCCTCTCCTTGTTCAGTATTTTCTTCATCCAGCATGATCTCCCAATTCTGGAAATCATACAGGGGATTTCCCACGTTGGCATTCAGGCCCCTGATCATACCCCGGTGGACAATGATCTCCTGGTGTTCAAAGCCGATGGATATGAGCAGCCCTCTGCTGGCCACATGCTCATAGAAGGTCTGGTACATGCTGGAGCGGGTTGCCTCGGAGGCAGCCAGGTAATCTTCCAGATAGCCCAGAAAAATGGTGTCGCTGCTGCGGGAATAATTCAGCTCGTCGTCAGGGTCCAGAAGCTCGGTGAGGTCGAAGTTGTTGCGCAGCTTCACCTCGCCGTAGTACATGTCGAATTCGCCCTCCTCCAGGGCAGTCATATAGTCGTCCCAAGTCAGCCCCTGTACGTCGATTTTAAGCCCAATGCCGGCCATGTCCTCAGCAAAACGCTGGCACACGCCGGTCTTGGCACTGCTGTCGCTGCACACAATGAGTTTCAGCGATGCATCCTCACCGGCAGACATGAATTCCAGCCAACCGTCCCCATCGTAATCCTTAAGCCCGGCATTTTCAAGGATGGACTTGCAGGCATCCAAATTATAGTTCAGACTGTCCGCATAGGTCTGGGGATAGGCGGCACAGGTAGGATACATTGCCACCGAAGAGCCAACACCATTTCCGTGGAGAAGCTCCTCGGCAAAGTATTCCCGGTCGAAAGCGTAGTTCATGGCCATGCGTATGGTCTCGTACCGGCCCAGGGTGCTCTCGTGGTTGAACTGGATGTAGTGGAAATTGGTAGTGGGATAGCTTCGTATCTCGCTGGTACGGGCATAACCCAGGTTGGTATAGCTGGAAGGGTCATTGGTGACCACGTCAATTATACCGTCGTCGAAAGCACTGATTATGCTTTCCGCCGAAGAGTACTCTTTGAGATATACAGTATCTACGGGCAGTGTATCATATCCGGCATAACCTTCATAGGCCACAAGGGCGGTATAGTCTGCGTTATAGGTGTACGGTCCGCTGCCCATAGGACGGGCCTCGTTCATATCTCCGGATTTTATTATAGGTATATTCAGCAGTTTTACAAACTGGGTGTCCCCAATGCCCAGAGTGACATAGAAATTTTCATCGTCATATCCGGCCCCCTGGAAGCTGGAAAAGCGGCCCCTGTAGCGGTCGGAATTAATGGCCATGTTCAGAGAATAGCCCAGGTCCTGGCCCGTCACCGGAGTGCCGTCATGGAAGGTATGTCCCTCTCCGATTTTAAAAGTCCAGCTTTTGCCGTCCTCGGAGCAGCTCCACTCGGTGAGCACGTTGGGGATGGCTTCAAAATTTGTGTCCACCTCCACCATGTTCTCATACACTAAGCTGCACACCAACTGGTTGGAGCGATTGGTGGCTATAAGAGGATTGAAGGAATATTCTGTGTTGCAGTTGAGGGAGAAGACATTGTCTGCCCCCAGGCTGCGGGTGACGTCCTTACCCTCGGTGGAATCAGGGATTCCGGCATAGGGATCGTCGGAGTCGGAGTCGCTGCATCCGGCACAGCAGAGCAGCATTGCCAGGGCCAGCAGAAGGGTAAGGACCTTAAAGTATTTGTTCATGTGTATCTCCTTAGTTTCAAAGCACTATGGCAGCACCCTGGCTGCCTCTGTGCCCGCCGGTATATCTGTGGGACCAGTACTTTTCATGGCTGCATACAGTGCACTCACGGGATATATCTATATTATCCGCCTTTAGCCCCAGCTGCATAAGCCTGCGGGCATTGGCGGCGCGCAGATCCACCATGGTCTTGCCGTCGTCCCTCCGGTCAAAGAGTCCCAGGGTATCTCCCCTCAGATATTTCTCTATCGCCTGAGGCACATCGTCGTCCGTCTCAAAGCAGCAGCGGCCTATAGACGGCCCTATAGCCGCTCGGATGCTGCCGGGCTCTGCCCCCAGGCTCACCATCTTATCCAAGGCGTTCTTCAGAATGTCCCCCACGGAGCTGCGCCAGCCGCAATGTATGGCCCCGGCCACGGAATGCTCCCCGTCCCAGAGCAGCACCGGCACACAATCGGCCACCATGCAAAGTATGGGCAGGCCCTTTACATTGGTCACCAGACCGTCTGCCTCATAGGGCACCTGGGACAGGCAGACATGCCTGTCCTCCTGTGTCACTATGTGCACCTCATTGCCGTGGACCTGGTTTGTGACGGCCATGCCGTCTATGCCCACGCCCATGAGGGCACAGAGACGGCGGTAATTCTCCCGCACTGCCTCCGGCTCGTCCCCCCGGTTGCTGCCCAGATTAAGGGAGCTGAACTCTCCCCGGCTGACTCCGCCGAAGCGGGTTGTAAAGGCGTGCCTTGCTCCTATTATGTCCGAGCTCATATATATGAGCCCATCCCTGTTGTTTTCTTTAAAGCTCATGGCATCTCCCTGCCGGCCAGAGGCAGGCTTTCTTTTGCTCTCATTGGTTTCTTCCGCAGCATTCCTTATATTTCAGCCGCCTGCTGCCGTCGGCCTTCATCTTACCGCATGGGCAGGGGTCATTGCGCCCGGGCTTGGGTGCCTTTCTCACCGGCTGCTTTTTCACCGGCTCTCCCCCCACGTTGGCGGCAGCATTCTTTGCCACAGCCTTGCGCTCAATGGGCTGCTCCCGGCGCAGCTGTACGGTAAAGAGACGGCGCACAGTCTCCTCCCGTATGCCATGGATCATGGCCTCGAACATGTCGAAGCCCTCCTGCTTGTAGGCATCTATGGGTTTTACGGCGCCGTAGCCCCGCAGGCCGATACCCCGCTTCAGCTCACTCATGGCGTCGATGTGGTCCATCCAGTATTCGTCCACCACACGGAGCATGATGACCCGCTCCAGCTCCCGCATCAGCGGCAGTCCGTTGGGCCCCGGGCCGAAGGCAGCCTCCCTGGCGGCATAGACCTTCTCCGCCAGTTCATTCACCTTCTCCGCCACCTGCTCCCATTTGGCAAATCCCTTGAAGTCCTCTATCCTGAAGGTACCCGGACGCATGAAAAGTTTTTCAAAGGGCTGCAGGGCTTCGTCCAGCTGCTGCTGGCTCTCTGCGGCGGCCCCCGCCAAGCCGTCGCTGACGGTGGAGGTGACGAACTCGTGGATCATGCCCATGATCTGCTGCTGTATATCCTCTCCGTCCAGCACCTTACGGCGCTCGCCGTAGATGATGTTGCGCTGCTGGTTCATCACGTCGTCGTACTCCAGTACGCTCTTACGGGTCTGGAAGTTGCGGCTTTCCACTGTCTTCTGGGCCTGTTCTATGGCTCCTGAGAGCATCTTGTGATCCAGAGGCATGTCCTCCTCCACCTTCAGCGTCTCCATGATATTCATTATCCGTTCGGAGCCGAAAAGGCGCATCACGTCGTCGGTAAGAGCCAGATAGAAGCGGCTTTCGCCCGGGTCTCCCTGACGTCCGGCACGGCCTCTCAGCTGGTTGTCGATACGTCTGGACTCATGGCGCTCGGTGCCCAGAATGAACAGCCCGCCGGCGGCCCTCACCTTTTCCGCCTCGGCATCGGTGACGGCCTTGTGCTCCTTCAGCTTCTCGGCAAACAGCGCCCGGGCTTTCAGTATCTCTTCGTCCTCGGTGTCCCCGTAGCCGGTGGCTTCGCTGATGACCTCCTCAGTAAAGCCCGCCTTGCGCAGGTCGTTCTTGGCAAGGAATTCCGCATTGCCGCCCAGCATGATGTCGGTGCCTCGTCCGGCCATGTTGGTTGCAATGGTCACGGCTCCCAGTTTGCCGGCCTGGGCCACTATCTCCGCTTCCTTTTCATGATACTTTGCATTCAGCACGGTATGCGCTATGCCCCGTTTTTTCAGCAGAGAGGAGAGATATTCGCTCTTTTCTATGGACACGGTGCCCACCAGCACTGGCTGCCCCTTTTCATGACAGGCGGCGATCTGATCTATAATGGCCCTGTTTTTCCCTGTCTCGTTTTTGTATACAACATCCGGGTCATCCTGACGGATAACCGGCTTATTGGTAGGTATCTCGATAATGTCCAATTTGTATATGGCTTCAAATTCTTCCGCCTCGGTGACGGCAGTACCGGTCATGCCGGAGAGCTTGTTATACAGGCGGAAGTAGTTCTGGAAGGTGATGGTGGCAAGGGTCTTGTTTTCCTTCTGCACATCCACATGCTCCTTGGCCTCAATGGCCTGGTGGAGTCCTTCAGAGTAGCGGCGTCCCAGCATAAGTCTTCCGGTGAACTCATCCACAATGATGATCTCCCCGTCCTTGACTATGTAATCTATATCCCTCTTCATTATGCCGTGGGCTTTCAGGGCCTGATTTATATGGTGGCTGAGAGTGGCATTTTCCATGTCCGCCAGATTCTCCAGTCCAAAGGCCCGCTCCGCCTTGGCTATTCCACGGGCGGTGAGAGTGGCGGTTTTTGCCTTTTCGTCCACCACATAGTCGGCGTCCAGATTCTCGTCCTCTTCCTCTTTTTCGTCCACGGAGGCATAGACCTGTTTTTTGAGCCTGCTGACAAAATCGTCGGCCTGGCGGTACAGGTCGGTGCTCTCATCCCCCTGGCCGGAGATGATAAGCGGTGTTCTGGCCTCGTCTATAAGGATGGAGTCCACCTCGTCCACGATGGCGAAGGCGTGGCCGCGCTGGACCATCTGCTGCTTGTAGATGGCCATGTTGTCGCGCAGGTAGTCGAAGCCCATCTCATTGTTGGTGCCGTAGGTGATGTCGCAGTTATAGGCTTTGCGCCGCTCCTCGTTGGTGAGGCCATGGACGATAAGGCCTACGCTGAGGCCCAGGAAACGGTGTACCTTGCCCATCCACTCACTGTCACGCCGGGCCAGGTAGTCGTTGACCGTGACGATATGCACTCCTTCCCCGGCCAGGGCGTTGAGGTAGGCAGGCAGCACGGCCACCAGGGTCTTGCCTTCACCTGTCTTCATCTCGGCTATGCGTCCCTGGTGCAGGACTATGCCGCCTATTAGCTGCACCCGGAAAGGCTTCATGCCCAGCACACGCCAGGCGGCCTCTCTGGCCGTGGCAAAAGCCTCCGGCAGAATGTCATCCAGAGTCTCTCCCTGGGCCAGGCGTTCCTTGAATATCCCGGTCTTGGCCTTCAGCTCCTCGTCGCTGAGGGCGGAGTATTCCTCCGACAAGGCCTCGATCCTGTCGGCTATCGGATATATTCTCTTAAGCTCCCTGTCGGAATAGGAGCCGAACAATTTGTTAAGTATGCCCATTATAACTGTGCCTTTCTGATAGTGTTTTTCGGGCCCTCCCCGGGCCCATACCGATACAGAGTGTATTGTAACACATCTTTGTGAACAAAAAAAGTATAATATTGTACCAGGTGCAATATCTGGCCGTTGCCATGGCACTTTTTTTGTGGTAGAATCCCTTTTTAGGAAGAATAAAGAGGGAGAGGCACTGTCCCATGAACAAGATAGGCTTTGACAACGAGAAATACCTTAAGCTCCAGTCCCAGAACATCCGGGACAGGATAAGCAAATTCGGCGGTAAGCTTTACCTGGAATTCGGCGGCAAGCTTTTTGACGACTTCCATGCCTCCAGGGTAGTGCCCGGCTTTAAGCCGGACAGCAAGGTAAACATGCTCCTGGAGATGAAGGATGACGCCGAGATTGTCATCGCCATCTCCGCTGACGATATAGAGCGCAGCAAGCGCCGGGGAGATTTGGGCATCACCTATGACGAGGATACCCTCCGCCTTATCGACGCCTTCCGGGGCATCGGCCTTTACATAGGCAGCGTAGTCATCACCCATTACCGGGGCCAGGCCGTCGCGGACCAGTTCAAAAAACGTCTGGAGATGCTGGGTATCCGGGTCTATAAGCATTATATAATTCCCGACTATCCCTCCAATGTACCCCTGATAGTATCCGAGGAAGGCTTCGGTCTCAACGACTATATAGAAACCGAGCGCAGCCTGGTGGTAGTCACCGCTCCCGGCCCCGGCAGCGGCAAAATGGCCACCTGCCTCAGCCAGCTCTACCATGAGCACAAGCGGGGTGTCAGCGCAGGTTACGCCAAGTTTGAGACCTTCCCGGTGTGGAACCTGCCTCTAAAGCACCCGGTGAACCTGGCCTATGAGGCGGCCACCGCCGACCTGGACGACGTGAATATGATAGACCCTTTCCATCTGGAAGCCTACGGCGTCACCACCGTCAACTACAACCGGGACGTGGAGATCTTCCCTGTCCTGGAGGCCATATTCAAACGCATCTACGGCTCCAGCCCCTATAAGAGCCCCACAGATATGGGAGTAAATATGCTGGGCTTCTGCATTCAGGATGACGAGGTCTGCTCCCAGGCCTCCAAGCAGGAGATAATCCGCCGCTACTACGCCGCCGCCTGCGGCGTGCGCCGTGGCACCGCCGACCCCAACGAGGTCAGGAAGATAGAGCTCATTATGAATTCCCTGGGCCTTACCCCCGAGGACCGGCCCGTGGTGGCCGCCGCCCTGGAAAGGGCCGAAAAGACCGGCGGCCCCGCCGTGGCACTGGAGCTCAACGACGGGCGCATAGTCACCGGTAAGACCTCCTCCCTGCTGGGAGCCTCCTCCGCCTGCCTGCTCAACGCCGTAAAAGCTCTGGCAGGTATAGACAAGAAGCTGCCCCTCATTGCCCCCGGCGTCATCGAGCCCATACAGCACCTGAAGGTGGAGCACCTAGGCAACCACAACCCCCGCCTCCACACCGATGAGTTACTTATTGCCCTGTCCATCTGCTCCGTCACCAATCCCATGGCCGGCTGCGCCATAGAGCAGCTGGATAAGCTCAAGGGCTGCGAGGCCCACTCCTCCGTTATCCTGTCCCATGTGGACGAAGATCTCTTTAGAAAGCTGGGTATAAACATCTCCTCCGAGCCCAGGTATCAAGCAAAGAAGCTGTTTCATAAATAAAATCAAGCCCCGGCCCTGGGAAATTCCGAGAAAGTTCCCAGGGCCGGGGCATATATGTCACCCTCACCTTTTCAGACTCCCGGGGCTGATGCCGAAGCTCTCCCGGAAGGCCCGGTGAAAGGCGGAGTAGTCGCCAAAGCCGCTTTCGGCGGCTGCCTTGCTCACCGGCATTCCCTCCCGGATCAGCCGGGCCGCATGGAGCAAGCGCTTTTGCCGCACATAGGCATGGACGCTGCTGCCGGTCTGGGCCTTGAACAGGCGCATAAAATGATACTTGCTCAGGTATACCTGCTCCGCCAGCTGCTCCACACTCAGCTCTCCGCCCAGATTCTCATTTATATAGGACAGGACCCGGCGTATTTTAGGATCGTATTGCTTCTCTCCCGGCCCCTCTGCGGCGGTCATACGGCCTATGTATATGAGCAGCTGTATTATATAAGTCTCCCTCAAAGCCTCAGCTCCAAAGCCGCTGTCCTCCGCCGCTCTCTCATAGTCTGCCAGCACCTGGGCTATTGCCCGACGCTGCTGTTCCGTGGGGCGCAGAAGATGTTCCCCGCTCTTGTCCGCTTGGTCGAAGCAGTCCGTCAGCCCGGTCCCGGGCATGCTGCGCCCGAAATACTTCCCGTCCAGGTATATTATTATCCGCTCATAGGGCTCGGACTTGTCTATCAGAGCCCGGTGTATGGTATGGTGTTTTATCAGCAGTACACTCCAGGGCTTCAGGGCATAGGTGCTTCCCTCCACGGTGTAGTCCACCCGCCCGGACAGCAGGAGGACGATTTTATCGAATTCATGGAAATGAAAATCCAGCTCCTGGCCGGCGGTGTCCCGCAGGTGAAAATAGTGATAGCTCTCCCTCAGATATCCAGCCCGGCTTATGCTCCCTTCTTCTCTCATGCACGCACCTCCCAAAGACCATTTTATAGCATTATATGCAATGGTTCAAGTCGCAAGCATATGATTCATTGTAAATCTATTTAAAAGTGAAATAAAACTGCCCGCCGTTGGCGGGCAGTTTTATTTCATCAGCTTGTCAAAAAACTTTCCAAGCGCCCGTGAATACGGTATAATAGAGGCCGG
>ERZ827478.1940-NODE-1940-length-12179-cov-3.700016_pt1 | contig 12179 bp, 8 predicted proteins | sample MGYA00519705_ERZ827478 | MGnify/ENA primary metagenome ERZ827478 (study PRJEB31778, sample SAMEA3449318) | human gut metagenome | biome: human gut; feature: human-associated habitat; material: faeces | place: United Kingdom | collected 2010/2012 ... | reverse complement strand
ACTGGGCCTTGCCGCCCAGAGGCTGCTGAGTGACCAGGCTGTAGGGGCCGGTGGAACGGGCGTGGATCTTATCGTCCACCAGGTGGTGGAGTTTGAGGAAGTAAACCCAGCCCACAGTGACGTCATTGTCGAACTTCTCGCCGGTGCGTCCGTCGTACATGACGCTCTTGCCGTCCTCTCTCAGTCCCGCCTGGCGGAGGGTCTCCCGGATGGTGGACTCGTTGGCGCCGTTAAAGACGGGGGTGGCTACCTTCCAGCCCAGAGCCTGAGCAGCATAGCCCAGGTGGACTTCCAGCACCTGTCCGATATTCATTCGGGAAGGCACGCCCAGGGGGTTCAAAACGATGTCCAGAGGAGTACCGTCAGGCAGATAGGGCATATCCTCTCTGGGGAGCACCCTGGAAACAACGCCCTTGTTGCCGTGGCGGCCGGCCATCTTGTCGCCCACGGAGATCTTGCGCTTCTGGGCGATGTAGACACGGACCACCTGGTTTACACCGGGGTTCATCTCGTCCCCGTTTTCACGGGTAAAGACCTTCACGTCCACAATGATGCCGCTCTCGCCGTGGGGCACTTTAAGTGAGGTGTCGCGGACTTCTCTGGCCTTCTCGCCGAATATAGCACGGAGCAGACGCTCCTCGGCAGTGAGGTCTGTCTCGCCCTTGGGAGTGACCTTGCCTACCAGAATATCGCCGGCAGTTACCTCGGCGCCCACCATGATTATTCCACGCTCATCCAGATACTTCAGAGCATCGTCGCCCACGCCGGGGATGTCACGGGTGATCTCCTCAGGGCCAAGCTTGGTGTCGCGGGCATCGCACTCATACTCCTCCACGTGGAGGGAGGTGAACACGTCCTCCATGACCAGGCGCTCATTGAGGAGTATTGCGTCCTCGTAGTTGTAGCCTTCCCAGTTCATGTAGCCCACCAGGATGTTCTTGCCCAGGGCTATCTCACCGTTGGAGGTGCTGGGACCGTCGGCCATAACGTCACCTTTGCAGACTCTGTCGCCGGCATTTACTATGGGGCGCTGGTTTATGCAGGTGCCCTGGTTGGAGCGGGCAAACTTTATAAGCTTGTAGTCCTTGGTCTCACCGGCATCGTATCTCACGGTGATGTACTGGGCATCAACACGGGTGACCACGCCATCTCCCTCGGCCAGAACACAGACGCCGGAGTCAACGGCGCACTTGTGCTCGATACCGGTGGCCACGATGGGGGCCTGGGTGGTGAGCAGGGGCACAGCCTGACGCTGCATGTTTGCGCCCATCAGGGCGCGGTTGGCGTCGTCGTTTTCCAGGAAGGGAATCATTGCGGTAGCTATAGAAACCATCATCTTGGGGCTGACGTCGATGTAGTCGACCTCTTCCCTGTTGACTTCAATGGTATCGTTGCGGTGGCGGCAGGTGACACGCTTGTTTATCAGCACGCCGTTTTCGTCCACAGGCTCGGAGGCCTGGGCCACAATGTACTGGTCCTCCATGTCGGCGGTCATGTAGTCCACCTGGTCGGTGAGACGGCAGGTGCCCTTCTCAACCTTCCGGTAGGGGGCCACCAGGAAGCCGTACTCATTGGCTCTGGCATAGGAGGCCAGATAGTTTATAAGGCCGATGTTGGGGCCTTCAGGAGTCTCTATAGGGCAGAGACGTCCGTAATGGCTGTAGTGAACGTCACGTACATCGAAGCTTGCCCGCTCACGGGAAAGACCGCCGGGGCCCAGGGCAGACATACGGCGCTTGTGAGTCAGCTCAGCCAGAGGGTTGGTCTGGTCCATAAACTGGCTCAAGGGGGAGGAGCCGAAGAACTCCTTGATAGCTGCGGTGACGGGGCGGATATTTATAAGGCTCTGGGGTGTAACTATATCCAGATCCTGGAGGGTCATGCGCTCACGGATGACGCGCTCCATGCGGCTGAAGCCGATGCGGAACTGGTTTTGCAGCAGCTCACCCACGCAGCGGACACGGCGATTGCCCAGATGGTCGATATCGTCAGGCTCGCCTATGCCGTGGGCCAGGCAGTTGAGGTAGTTGACAGAGGCAAAAATGTCATCAACTACTATGTGCTTGGGAATGAGCACGTCAATGTTGTCTTTTATGGCGGCCTTCAGGGCATCTCCCTGGTACTGCTGGCACAGCTGCTTCATGACGATGCCCCGGACCTTTTCCTTGATACCCAGCTCCGCGGGGTCAAAGTCCACATAGCGGGAGATATCCACCATGCCGTTGGAGAAGACCCGGACAGTCTTGCCGTCGGCCTTCAGCAGCACGTCGATGACGCCGGCGTCGGCGATTTCACGCGCTTTGTCCCGGGAGAGTATCTCCCCGGCGTCGGCCAGCAGTTCCCCGGTGAAGGGGTCAGCCACAGGTGCAGCCAGCTCGAAGCCGGCTATACGGGGGAAGAGGGACAGCTTCTTGTTGAACTTGTAGCGTCCCACGTTGGAGATCTCATAGCGGCGGCGGTCAAAGAACAGCCCGTCCAGCAGAGTCTCGGCAGATTCTACAGTGGGAGGATCGCCGGGGCGCAGCTTCCGATATATCTCCAGCAGGCACTCGTCCCTACTGGTGGTGGTATCTTTGTCAATGGTGGCAACCATACGCTCGTCCTCGCCGAAGATCTCCTTCAGACGCTCGTTGGTGATGGCGCCCACATAGGGGTCTGCAACGCAGCTGAGCCAGGTGGCGGGGCGGTTCTCGTCATAGGCGCCCATGGCCTTGAGGAACCAGGTGATAGGCAGCTTGCGGTTCTTGTCTATACGCACGGAGAAGACGTCGTTGGCGTCGGTCTCATACTCCAGCCAGGCACCATGATAGGGTATGATGGTGGAGGCGTAGGTATTTATCATGGACTTGTCGGTGGTCTTGTCGAAGTAAACGCCGGGGGAGCGGACGATCTGGGAGACGATGACGCGCTCGGCGCCGTTTATGACAAAGGTTCCTCCGTCGGTCATCAGGGGGAAATCCCCCATGAAGATCTCCTGCTCCTTGATCTCCTCGGTCTCCTTGTTGCGCAGACGCACACGCACCTTAAGAGGGGCGGCATAGGTGGCGTCCCTGGCCTTGCACTCTTCTTCGGAATACTTGGGCTTCTCGTTCATGGAGTAATCTATGAAACTCAGCTCCAGGTTGCCGGAATAGTCGGTGACGGAGTCAACATCCTTAAAGACCTCACGCAGTCCGGTTTCAAGAAACCATTTGTATGAGCTCTTCTGGATTTCCAAGAGATTGGGCATGTCCATAATCTCCTGGGTGCGGGCAAAGCTTTTTCTCAAAGTCTTGCCATAGAGGACATCTTTTGGCATTGGCGCACTCTCCTTAAATGAAATTGCAAACACCCGGATACGTTGTCAAACTCTGTACGGCCGGTGTTGATTTTACAGAGGGATAATGCTATACTGTCCACAGTGAAAGTGGGTAAGGATGCCCCTTCCCTGAGCACATAGCAATCCATTTTAACATCCTGTGCCTTGCAAAGTCAAGGGCTTTTTTGTAAATTGATGAAATTTTTGGCTGGAGTTTCCTCCGGCCTGTTTTTTTATCATTCCACCACCTTTTTGAGGTACTGTTTATGGACATTGTCGTAACCCTTCTGTTTTGTCTTGAGGCTGTTTTTGCCTATTGGCTTTTATACCGAAGCGGAGTTTTGAAGAGCAGCCCTTCAATTTATCTCTCTGCCGCTCTTTTGGCTCTTGCCTTTTCTCTCCGGGCTTTTTGTCTGAACTATGAGACTCTGGACTATATAAATTTTCTCAGCGTGTGGGTGGATTTTTTCCGCCGGAACGGGGGCTTTGCCGCCCTCAGCCAGCCGGTGGGAAATTACAATATACCCTACCTGTATTTTCTCGCCCTGTTTTCCTATATCCCCGTGGACGATCTCTACCTTATAAAATTGCTGAGCATCTTTTTCGATGTGCTGCTGGCCTGGTCTGCAATGGGCATCGTGGGAAAACTAGGAGGCAGCCAAAAACAGCGCCTGTCCGTTTTTTTCACAGTGCTGCTTTTACCCACCGTCATACTGAACGGGGCTCTCTGGGGGCAGTGTGACAGCATATATGTCGCTCTTGCCCTGATGAGCATTTACTGGGCCATGGACGACAGGCCCGTCCTGTCCATGCTAGCCATTACCCTGTCCTTCGGCTTCAAGCTCCAGGCCGTATTTGTCATGCCGGTACTTGCCGTACTCTGGATGCATGGCAAACTCAGGTTCCGCCATTTCTGCATTTTTCCTGTGGCCTATGTGCTCCTGGTGCTCCCTGCCGTGCTGCTTGGCCGCCCCTTCCTGGATACAATCGCTCTGTACTTTAATCAGACCGGAAGCATAGGAAGCGGATTAAACTATAATTCTCCCTCCATCTTCGGCATATTCTGGAATGTGCAGAACGAAGCTACGGCCTCCAAACTGGCCATAATATCCGCCTTCGTCTTTATGCTCCTTGTCCTGTCTGCTTGTTATGTAAACCGCAAACAGCTTACCAATAAAGCGGTGCTGGCAGCCGCGGTGCTCCTTGCGGTAGGCATCCCCTTCCTGCTGCCTCATATGCATGACAGATATTTCTTTGCTTCCGATATTCTCACGGTTGTCATGGCCTTCGCCTGCTGGAAGTACTTTCCTTCTGCAGTGCTTGCCCAGTTTGCCTCCCTGTTGGGTTACCACGCCTATCTGAAAATGCGTTATCTGCTGCCAATGAGCTACGGCTCCTGGGCCCTGATCCTGGTGCTCATTATGGCAGGAACAATGCTTTTCCGGGAGCTGGGATCCGCGAACGGCAAAAAATTTCAATTTGCTTCTTGACAAATCCTGATTATCTGCTATAATTTCTCATGCCTTAAATGTGGCAGGCCGGGTTGCGTATTCAGCTTTAAATGCAGCTGGTGCGCCGGCAAATATGCGAGAGTGCTGGAACAGGTAGACAGGCACGTTTGAGGGGCGTGTGTCAACCGACGTGGGAGTTCAAGTCTCCTCTCTCGCACCAGCGTCGGAGCAAAGTCCGCTTTGCTCCGGCGCTTTCTATTTCACGGGGAATAGAAAGCACCATCCGCTCCGCTCCCTTGCTCCTCCTTTCCAAATCGAACCCGTGCTATGCACTGGGCTTCGATTTGGATTTTTGTGTCCAAAATTAAAGAATATGCTCCTATTATTTGAGCAAGCTTCATATCGCTTGCTCCGACTTTTTATGCCTGTGGCAAAAAAGTCAGAGTGCGCTCATTCCGCTGCTCCTCCTCCCAGACCCGGACCCACTATCGTTGGGCTCCGGGTTTGTTTTTTATGGCAAAGTCCGCTTTGCTCCGACGTTTTCTATTTCACGGGGAATAGAAAACGTCATCCGCCCGCTCCCTTGCTCCTCCTTCCAAACCGTACCCGTGCTATGCACTGGGCTTCGATTTGGGTGTGCGGGGGTTGCGGACGTTATATAGTTCGCAGGCGACGAATTTTCTTGCAGAAAACTCGTCACTTCTCACTCATTCTGTCGCTCCTCCTTTCAAACCGTACCCACTACGTTGGGCCCCGGGTTCTATTTTCAACTGCAAAGTGCACTTTACAGCCACACCTTTTTGTTCAATGAAAAGCAACAAGCCAAATGGGCCGCTGCCTTTTGCAGCGGCCCATTTGGCCAACTTATAGGTTTACATAATTCGTTCGCTTTCCCGCAGGCCCACCACTGAAGATATAGGCAGGGAGAAGCAGATTGCCCCCGCCTTGGTGCCCGGCCCGGCCTTCTCGTTTATGGAACGCATAATGGATGCCTTCTCCCCGGCTTTGGCCACGATATATACCATATCCTTTTCCTCGGCAATGGAGACACTGAGGAATTTCCCTGTCTCCTTGCTGCCGGTGCCCTTGGCGTGGAGCACGGTACCGCCGGTAGCCCCGGCGTCTCTCGCTGCCTTCATCACACTGTCGGACTGTCCCTCGTTCAATATGGCAATTATAAGTTCATGTTTGAATTCCATCTTGGGCTTCCCTCCAATATCTTTACCGGCGCTGAGGTAACTGAGGTTTTTCCCTCCGGCCACACTCTTTATGGGAATGGCCAGCATAACGCCATTGCCTGGTATGTCGATGTATAGCTGCTCCTTTGCTGCTTTTATGAGTTTTGCTGTGTCCTCGTCGTTGGCAATGCTGCTGGTTATGGCTTTTTCTGTGGAGTCCAGGCCGTATAGAGCCAGATGTTCACTGCGGGCAGTACCCATGCCCAGGTTTGTGAGTATGGGCTGAAGGCCCAGTTCCGAATACAGGGCGGTCATGCGCTGATGCTTATCCCTGTCGGTTACGGCAATGATATAATTCAGTGCCATTCAGCACACCTCCCACAGCTCTATAATCTCGTTGTCTCCAAACTCCGGCACTGCGGGCACAGTCCTGCGCCGTGTACGGAGAGTATATATCCCGCCCATGGCCTGAACGCTTATAAGGGGCATCAGGGCCACCAGAGCCACCAGCCCAAAGGCGTCGGTCATGGTGTTGCCACCCATTGCCTCACAGGCTCCCATAGCCAAGGGCAGCATAAAGGTGGCAGTCAAAGGGCCTGAAGCCACGCCGCCTGAGTCAAAGGCTATGGCCGTAAAACTGCGGGGCACAAAAAAGCATAGCCCAAGGGCCAGCAGGTAGCCGGGCACCAGAAACCACATTATCGATATTCCGCTTATCACCCGGAGCATAGCTATACCGTAGGCCAGGGAGATAGCCACCGACAGACAGATGCCCATGGCCTTCTGGGAAATGGCACCGGCGCTCAGCTCCTCCACCTGCTTGTTTAGGATATGTACCGCCGGCTCGGCATTTATTATGTACCAGCCCATGAGCATGGCAATAAACGGCAGTATGTATTTAAAAATTCCCTGGCTCAGCTGTTCACCCAGGGCATAGCCCAGGGGAGAAAATCCCACGTTCACTCCGGTCATAAACAGTACTAATCCAAGATAGGTGTAGCCGAAGCCGATAATAATGCGTATTAGCGGCCTGGTCTGTAGTTTCAGGGAAAAGATTTGGAAGAAAAAGAAGATAAGGGCTATAGGCAGCAGGGCCTGAGCAACCTCCAGAAGCTGATGTGGCATTGCCGTCAAATAATCCAGTCCTATATCCACAGTGGTCGCCATACTACCTGCGGCAGTAATTGCACTCGCCCCTTCGCCGGCGCCATAGATAAAGCTGAGCACCATCACCGCCAAAATAGGGCCTATGGAGCACAGGGCCACCAGACCGAAACTGTCTTCCCGGGCATTTTCGTCGCTGCGGATGGAGGCTACGCCCACACCCAAAGCCATAATAAAAGGCACCGTCATGGGGCCGGTGGTTACGCCTCCGGAGTCAAAGGCTATGGACAAAAGTCCCGGCTCCGTAAAACAGGCCAAGCCGAAAACCAGGGCATAGAACAAAATCAGCAGCAGGCGCAGGGAAATGGAGAATAATATCCTCAGCATGCATAGGGCAAGGAAAGCGCCCACGCCTAGGGATACGGCGGCCACAAGTGCCCCCTTATCTATGCCCGGCACATAAGTTGCCAGCACCTGCAGATCCGGCTCCGCTACAGTCACGGCGGCACCCAGGGCCAAACTTAGTACTACTATCAGCCAGAGTCTCCTGGTCTTGGTCATCCCGGCGCCAATAAGGTTCCCTATCCTGCTCATGGACATCTCTGCCCCCAGAGTGAATAGCCCCATTCCCAGCACCAGCATGCCGGCCCCCACCAGAAAAGACAGCATCAACCCGCTGTCCATGGGTATAAAGGCAAAACACAGCAATGCCACTATCACCGTTATTGGCAGCACCGAGGCCATCGACTCCTTCAATTTTTCCTTTATTATACTTTTGTTATACAATTTAAAGCTCCTTTAGGGTCTAAGGTAGATCTTTTATAATATCCTCACATTCTGATGATTTGAATTATACAAGATAATTCTGTCTCCGTAAATAGATTTACAGGTTAAGATTTCGTAAATACCCTTCCGCTTTTTCACAAAAAGCAAAAATAGTAAAAAAGAGTATTGACTTTTACACCAAAAAGCGTTAAAGTGTTCTCAACAATCAGGGAGGCACGTTATGTCTGGATTCGGCTTTGCAGTTGCATACGGCTTTTACTATTACTTTAGACTTCAAAAGTAATAGTCGTCTGTGCTGTAAAAAAAGGATTCAACACCGTGTGTTATACAGCAGCTGCACAGATGACCTCTGTGCAGCTCTTTTTGTCTCTGATGAAAAAAGAAAATCAATTAAGGAGAAAATGGAAATGAAGAAACTACTTGCCCTGCTGTGTGTTGCAGCAATGATCTTCGCCCTGGCCGCCTGCGGCAGCTCTGAGCCCGCCGCCACCGAGGCCCCCGCCGAAGAGGCCGCCCAGGCCGACGCTGAAGAAGCTCCCGTCGAAGAGGCCCAGAGCTACACCATAGGCATCTGCCAGCTGGTGCAGCACCCTGCCCTTGACCAGGCCACCGAGGGCTTTAAGCAGGCCCTAATAGATGAGCTGGGGGACAGCGTCACCTTTAACGAGCAGAACGCCTCCGGCGATCCCCCCACCTGTTCCGTTATCTGCAATCAGTTCGTCAGCGACGAGGTGGACCTGATACTGGCCAACGCCACCGCCTCCATCCAGGCCGCATCCTCTGCCACTAATGAGATTCCTATCCTTGGCACTTCCATCACCGACTACGGCACCGCCCTGGGCGTTGAAGACTGGACAGGCAGCTCCGGCACCAACATCTCCGGCACCTCCGACCTGGCCCCCCTGGACGGGCAGGCCGCAATGCTCCAGGAGCTCTTTCCCGATGCAGTCAATGTCGGCATACTCTACTGCTCCGGTGAGCCCAACTCCAAGTACCAGGCCGACACCATCACCCCCTTGCTTGAGGAGCTGGGCTACACTGTGACCGAATACACCTTTGCCGACTCTAACGATGTAGCCAATGTCACCGCCACCGCCTGCTCCGAGTGTGATGTCATCTACATCCCCACGGACAACACCGCCGCCTCCTGCACCGAGGCTATCAATAACGTGGCTCTGGTAGAAGGCGTGCCCATCATCGCCGGCGAGGAAGGCATCTGCAAGGGATGTGGTGTAGCCACTCTCTCCATCTCTTACTACGATCTGGGTTATGAGACCGGTAAGATGGCTGTGGAAATCCTCACCCAGGGTGCCGACATCTCTACTATGGAGATCCGCTATGCTCCCCAGTTCACCAAGATGTACAATGCTTCCATTTGTGAAGCTCTGGGCATCACAGTCCCCGAGGACTACGTAGTCGTATCCGAAGAGTAAAGCTTTTCACATTCTCTGTCTCAAGGCGGAAACATAAGATATAAAGGAGAATCCAAGTGAGTATAGCGGTATATTTCTCATCTTTGAGCTTGCTCAAGCTGCTCAAGAACATGCCCGGCGGCATAGCTCAGGGTCTTATATGGGGCCTGATGGCTCTTGGAGTTTACATAACCTTCAGGCTTCTGGATGTGGCCGACCTGACGGTGGACGGTTCTTTCACCACCGGCGGCGCCTGCACGGTGATGCTCATTCTGGCGGGCTGGCCCGCCTGGGCAGCCCTGCTTGTGGCGGTTGTAGCCGGTATAGCCGCCGGCTTCTGCACCGGCATGCTCCACACCAAGCTGGGCATACCAGCAATCCTGGCCGGTATACTCACCCAGTTCTCTCTTTATTCCATTAACTTGCATATCATGGGAATGGCGGCAAATAAGGCTGTGAGCGTAGATAAGTACGACCTTGTCCTCTCTTCCCGTACCGTGCCCTCCGCCATTCTAACCGGATTTATAATTGCTCTTGCCCTGGTAAGCTTTTTTTACTGGTATTTCGGTACCGAGCAGGGCTCAGCCCTCAGGGCCACCGGCAGCAACCCCGCCATGAGCCGGGCCCAGGGCATAGACGTGAACGCCATGAAGGTGCTGGGTCTTTCCATCTCCAATGGAATTGTTGCCCTCTCCGGCGGACTTATGGCTCAGTATCAGGGCTTTGCGGATATAAATATGGGCCGCGGCGCTATAGTCATCGGCCTTGCCGCGGTCATTATCGGTGAGGTGGTGGGCCGGGCCCTGCTGGGCAAGCATTTGAATTTCTACGGCACCCTCAGCTTTACAGTCATCGGCGGCATACTTTACTATACCGTGGTTGTCATTGTGCTGTGGCTCAAGCTCAATTCCAACGACCTGAAGCTCTTCACCGCCATTATTGTGGCCGTGTTCCTGTCGGTGCCCTATCTGCGCGAGCAGTCAAAATCTTCCTTTGCCCGGCTGAAAAAGAAGGGAGGACACCGCGATGCTTAAGCTGGAACATCTTTATAAGACTTTCAACCCCGGGACAATAAATGAAAAGATTGCCCTTTCAGACCTGTCCCTGCATCTCAAACCTGGAGATTTTGTCACCGTAATTGGCGGCAACGGGGCCGGCAAATCCACCATGCTCAACGCCATTGCCGGCGTGTGGGCCGTGGATAGCGGGCGGATAATACTGGACGGCGAGGATATAACCGCCCTGCCGGAGCATAGGCGGGCCAAGCTCATCGGCCGGGTCTTTCAGGATCCCATGATGGGTACAGCCCCCAATATGCAGCTTGAAGAAAACCTGGCTCTGGCCTTGCGCCGTGGGCAGCGCCGGGGGCTCAGCTGGGGCGTTACCAAAGCCGAGCGGGATATTTACCGGGAAAAGTTAAAGAGCCTGAACCTGGGTCTGGAAGACCGTATGACCGTGAAAGTTGGCCTTCTCTCCGGCGGACAGCGCCAGGCTTTGACTCTGCTCATGGCCTCCCTTCAAAAGCCGAAACTCCTGCTTCTGGATGAGCACACCGCCGCCCTGGATCCCTCTACTGCCGCAAAGGTTCTGGAGCTTTCCGACCGTATAGTGGCGGAAAACCAGCTCACAGCCATGATGATTACCCACAACATGTCCGATGCCATACGCCACGGGAACCGCCTCATCATGATGAATGAGGGCAGCATCATCCTGGATATCAGCGGCGAGGAAAAGAAGAAACTCACAAAGCAGATGCTTATGGAAAAGTTTGCCCAGGTTGCAGGCACCCAGGTGGATTCCGACCAGGTGCTGCTCAGCCAGTAACATTCCGTACATAAAAAATACACAGCAGAGCGTTGAATTGTTTTCCTATCTGTGACATAATATGTACAGGTGATAAAAATGATTTACGTTCTGCTGTTAATTTTATTGTTTGTGCTGTTTACCTATCTCTGTTACAGGAAAGCATACTACTCGTCCCCCAGGCGCAAAGAGGATCCTCATCACGTCTCTGCCAATGAGCAGTATCAGCAGTATAAGGACCAGATACTGGCTCTGGTGGACAATATATGTTCCTATCCTTTTGAGCAGGTTTACATAAAATCTGACGACGGACTGGAGCTGGCGGGCCGGTATTACCATGTGCGTGAGGGTGCCCCCGTGCTAATAATGTTCCACGGCTACCGCAGCACTGCTTACCGGGATTGCTCAGGAGTATTCAAACTGGCAATGGAGCTGGGTTACAATATGCTTATTCCGGACATGCGATCCCATGGACTAAGTCAGGGCAAGGTCATCACCCTGGGTATCCGGGAGCGCTATGACTGTCTGCGATGGGTGGACTATGTCTCCCACCGTCTGGGTGAGGAAACTCCCATTATTCTGGCGGGCTGCTCCATGGGTGCCGCCACGATAATGATGAGTTCCGAGCTTTTGCCCGGTCAAGTCAAGGGCCTGATCTGCGACTGCGGCTACAGTTCTATAAAGGGAATTATGCAGGATGTCTCGGCCAAACTGCATCTGCTGCCTGGCCTTACATATTTCTTTTTGCGTCTTTCCGCCCTTGTCTTGGGCCGCTTTGACCCGGACAGCTGTTCTTCCCTCTCCTCCCTCTCCCGCAGCAATGTGCCCATACTTATCATCCACGGTGAGGATGACCGCTTTGTGCCCTGTTCAATGGCCCACGAGAACTATGAGGCCAGCAGTTCTGAAGTCAAGATGCTCCTCACCGTCCCCGGAGCGGGACACGGGCTTAGTTTTCTTGCGGACGAGGAGGGATATCGCAAAGCAGTCCTCAGCTTTTTGGAAAAGCTGGATCTACACAGCTTTTCCTCTGCCGGTTCATAAATCCTTAATCAATCGATAAGAAGGCCCCGCAGTTTTTTTGCCGTAGCAAAAAAATAAATTCAATCGTTTTCTGCGGCGGCGTGTACGTCGCAGAAAACACTTC
>ERZ827478.1938-NODE-1938-length-12181-cov-3.714498_pt1 | contig 12181 bp, 8 predicted proteins | sample MGYA00519705_ERZ827478 | MGnify/ENA primary metagenome ERZ827478 (study PRJEB31778, sample SAMEA3449318) | human gut metagenome | biome: human gut; feature: human-associated habitat; material: faeces | place: United Kingdom | collected 2010/2012 ... | reverse complement strand
ACCCCCGACCTGCTGATTACAAATCAGCTGCTCTACCGACTGAGCTACACCAGCGTGTGAATCTGACGCGTTCTGTAGTGAGCCGACATCACCGGGCGGGCTCTCAACCGCTCAGTTATAATAGCAAAAACCGCCCGGTTTGTCAACATTATTTTTTCAAAAAAGTGGTTTATTTTTTACATAGGCAAATTTCATTTGCCGTCCCCAGTGCTGCGGGCATAATAGAAAATATACTGCTGGGCGAGACCGGCGTATTCTCCAAGACAAGCCGGATCAAAATCGGCGGGGAAATGTTCCTTCAGGGCCCGACGTATCCACACATCTATAGGGAAAGCCTCCATATGGTAGAGGCCAAAGAGCACGACGCAGTTAGCCACCTTTTCTCCTATGCCGGGAAGTGCCATGAGTGAACGCTTTGCCTCAGCGCTGTCACAGTCAATAAGAGCAGAAAGGTCCAGAGCGCCGGAGGCTACAGCCAAAGCAGCGGCGCTTATGTATGGGGCGCGATATCCGCAGCGCAGGACATCCAGAGCACCTTCCGGCAAAGCTGCAATATCGGCGGCAGAGGGAAAAGTATAAAAACAACGACCTTCAAATTCTACCGCCCGGCCGAAGTTTTCACACAGGCGCTCCACGATGCCTTTGATACGGCTGATATTGTTGCACTGGGATATGATAAAAGAGCATAGGGCTTCCCAGGGCTCCTGCCGCAAAATGCGAATACCCTGGCCATAGCTGACGCACATGGAGAGGTATTCACCGCCGTCAAAGCCACTGCTTATCTTGAGATAATCTCTTTCCAAGTCAAAATATTCCCGCCACATTTCTATGGAACCAGGCGATTTTATGTAAACCAGCTCGCCTTCTGTCCAGATCTTGGCCGGGCATTCCATGGCAATACCCCAATATGCGCCGTCTTTGTCGGCGTTCCAGCGAAAGCACTGTCCACACTCAAAAGTTTTGATTATATCCATTTCGCCCACAGTGCAAAGCATTCGGGTTTTTATATCTGTCATGTGTCTCACCCCGTCTTTTTTGATTTTGATTATAGTGCATTTTCCCCAGCCTGGCAAGCAAGTATATGGTCCAGAGTAAATAAAGCTGCAAAATTAACGCATAAACAACATATATGATGCAAAAACGTGGTATATTATATCATCATAATTAAATGGATATTCTGCAAGTTTATTATATAATAAATATAATTAGTATTTAATTATTACGGAAAGAATAGTTTAGGGCCAAAAATAACAGGAAATTGTACTTTGCCAGCTTTTAGGGGGAATTATATATGGCAATAAGAGATCTGGATTTGAAGACCCTGCTGGACATTCCTCTGTGGGAAAAGGTGCAGGATGAGCTGGCCAAGCTCACTGGCACGGCCATAATAACCATTGACTTCAAAGGTAACCCGATAACCAAACACAGCTGCCGCACGGACTTTTGCAGCGTTATAAGGGAAAATCCCATCTCCCGCAAGCGCTGCTTTCGCTGTGACGCCTTGGCGGGATTGGAGGCTGTGCGTCTGGGCAGGCCGTATATTTATCTGTGCCATTGCGGCATAGTGGATGTGGCGGTGCCGGTGATGGTGGGGGACAGGTATTTGGGTGCAGTGATGTTCGGCCAGGTGCGCATACCCAATAACGACACGGAGGCCAAGGTGGAACGTCTGGTAAGTGAGATAAGTTCTTTCCAGGCAGAGAGCGATACTGCCCGACAGGATCTGCTGGAGAAATATCAAAGGCTACCGGAGATGGAATACAAGCGTATTGTGGCTGTGGCGGATACCATAAATGCAATGGTAAATTATATTGTGGACAGGGCAGTGAACACTGAAAACGAGGCCATGACCTATAAATTCCTGTTGCAGACCAGCAATATGCAGAATTCTCAGTCAAGCTCCGAGATACAGGAACTGCGGAATCCTGCCGGGGACGAGGACAATTTCATGGCAGAGCCTGAGTTGCCAAAGAGCAGCCCAGTGTATCCGGCGGTGGCCTACGTAAAGAACCACAAATACGAGATGGTCACAATGAATGACATGGCAAAACTCTGCCACCTCAGCCCCAGTTATTTTTCACGGCTGTTCCGACGGGAACTGGGAGAGAATTTTATAAATTATGTAAATCGAAAGAAAATTCAGTGGGCAAAGGAGAGACTGCGCACCAGCAACGACAGCGTTGTTCAGATTGCCCAGGAGCTGGGTTATATGGATTCCAGCTATTTTATAAGTGTGTTCAAGAAGTTTGAGGGAATAACGCCTTTGGTGTATAGACAGCATAAATACAGATAACTAAACAAACAGGCGCCGGATGTAAACGGCGCCTGTTTTGTTGCTGTTTTTTGAAATTTTTGTAAACCGATTCCTGAAACACTTTGCACAAAATACAAAATACTAAATTATTAAAGTTAAAAAATTATTTATTATACACAACAAAACAAAAGTATACGACAAAAATGTTGTATAAAATAATTATATTTGATGATAATAGAGCATATTGACAAATTGTGAATTGTTGTTTAACATGAGGACAGAGAGCCGGAAAGATATTCCGCAAAAAACGAGAAATAAAAAAGAAAGGAAAGAGTGGAATGAAAATCAAAAGCGCCAAATTTTGGGTTGTAGTTGCCTTGCTACTTTGCCTAATAAGCTCGGTTGGTGCTTCCGCAGTGCAGACCGGAGGCGGAAGTATCGAGTACCATGACGTAACAATGGTTACAGACAGCGGAAACGAATTGGATGCCCTTCTTCTGATTCCGGAAAATGCAACTGTTGAAAATCCTGCTCCTGCAATAGTCACCAGCCATGGCTGGTATAACAATAGAGAGATGCAGGATCTAAACTATGTGGAGTATGCCCGTAGAGGATATGTGGTAATCTCTATAAGCATGTATGGCCATGGAGACTCACAGGTAATTACCTCCGGCACTTGGTGGGACGACAACAATAACGGCAACGGTATGTATGATGCTGTGAAGTATCTTACCCGCCTGCCCTTTGTTGACGCAAGTCGTATAGGAGTTACCGGCCATTCTAATGGTGGCCTGGCCAGTCGTGAATCCATGCTCCAGGATGAGGAAGGGTTGATTTCTGCGGCCCTGATTGTCTCAAACGACTCTGTATATTATGATGAAGACGGCAATTTTGCTAACCCTTTTGGAAGCAGAGATGTGGGTGTTGTTGCCTGCCAGTATGACGAATTCTTCCATCGCGTAGCAAAGGAAGACGGCAGCAAGAGCGCTCCCAGAGATTACATAGACCAGGTGACGGCTCAGTCATTCCTGAACTTCGGAGCTGACCCAAGCGGGCTCGAACCCCGCCGGAGCTATGAGTACTACCATGAAACCATAGACGGCGAAGATGCAATAAGAGTAATCTTCAACCCCGATATGACCCATCCGTGGGCCCATTTCTCCAAGAATGTTGTTGCCAGTAGTGTTGAGTTTTTTGACATGGCACTGGATGCCCCGATAAAACTGGAGCCCAACAATCAAACTTGGCAGTGGAAGGCTTTCTTCAATGCTGTTGGACTTGTCGGATTTTTCCTCTTTGCTGCCAGCTTTGCTATCGTTCTCAGCGAAAGCAGCTACTTTGCAGTTGCCAAGCTGGGGGACTGCGGCAAGCCACTTCCGGCTCCATCCGGAAAGGGCAAAGCTTGGTATTGGGGCGGTTATGTCGCGTGCACAGTATTCGCCATGCTTGCTTATGTGTTGATTTACAAGTGGTGCAACAACAATCGGCCCGAATTCTTCAGCCAGCCCGCTACATGGTATATTGGTATGTGGACTCTCCTCTGCGGAGTGTTTACTATCCTAGTGTTGTTCCTCAGCTATAAGTTTAACGGCAAAGCATCTGGACTTGTCCTGAAAGAGCGTGGTGTTGTGCTGGGTGGAAAGCAGCTGTGGCGCACTATTGTCCTGGCTTTTACCGTGATTGTGAGTACCTATATGCTGGTGTATCTGTCCGATTACTTCTTCCTGACAGACTACCGCCTCTGGTGCTATGCAACTGTAAGAGCTTTTGCTCCCCATCACTTTGCGACTATATTCAAATATCTTGTTTTCTGGCTGGTTTATTACATTGCATTGTCGGTAGCTACAAATGGATTTAACTTTGTGAGCTATGGTAAGGGTGGCTGGGTAGCTGTACTGTTGCAGATGGTATTTGTGGCCCTCGGACCAGTTATTATGGTAATTGTACAGTATGGTACATTTAGAAGCACTGGCTTCATGTGGACTGAAACAACCGGATTGGGCGGTCCAATAATTGGAATTTGGCTCTACCCAATCATTGTTATCCTGCCGCTGGCTGTTTTGGTGTGTAATGTTATTTACCGTCATACCAAGAATCCTTACATAGGCGGCATCATAATGGGTACTATAGCCTGTGTGATTTCCGTTACTAATACTCTTACGTATGGACTCTAAACAATGTTGCCGGAGGCCGCCTGACCGGGCGGCCTCCGGCAAAGACAGAGCCTGCTCTATTGCTATGGGGATGTGGAGCAGGAGCCTTGAACAATATATCTATTTTGTCTAAAATATTGTAAAATTGCCTTGCACTGCGTCTAGCTTTCATATATAATGTTTACAGATTTTGTATTAAGGCCTGTCTCCATTCGATTCCGGCGATTTAGGAGATAGGTAATAATTATTTTCAGGAGGGATTTCCCATGATTCTGGATACTTCAAAATATGTCGGCCAGTGCGACTGTGGCCGGGTACACGAGCTGCGCACCAAGCTGGTGGTCTGCGAATACGGCGCATTAGACAACTTCGACAAGTATATGGATGATTGCGGGCTGTCCGGCTTCCGCACAGTCATATACGATACCAACACCTATAACCTGCCCACCATGGTGCATGTGAAGGCCGATCAGGAGATCGTGCTGGAGGCCCAGGGACTCCATTCCGAGAAGGGCATGATCGAGGACATGATGACCAAGCTGGAGCGTAAGCCCGATGTTATTGTTGTCGTGGGCGCAGGGACCCTTATGGACTTTGGCCGTTACAGCGCCTATAAGCTGGGCATACCCTTCGTGGCAATCCCCACACTGGTGTCCTCCGACGGCTTTACTGCCAACATCTGCTCCATCATTATTGACGGACAGAAAAAGTCCATCCCCATGATAGCCCCGGATGCCGTTATCTGCGACCTGAACATTGTCAAGGGCGCTCCCCATTTCCTCACCGTCTCCGGTGTGCAGGACATTCTTTCCAAGTATGTCTCCATTGCCGACTGGAAAATTGCCCATCTTGTCTCCGGCGAGTACTTCTGCCAGAAGGTGTGCGACATGGCTCAGGAGGCCCTGGATACCATGGCCAAGTGCGCCCAGGATATGAGGGATGGGAAGCCTGACGACTTTGAGGCCATGGCCTACGCCCAGATGCTCTCCGGCCTGACCATGCAGATACTCAATCACTCCCGTGCCGCCTCCGGCGCCGAGCATCTCATTGCCCATCTGGTGGAGATGAAGCCCAAGGGATTTGAAAATGCCCACGGTATGCACGGCGAGTGCGTGGGAGTAGGTACAATAATCTGCGCTGAGGAATATCACCGCCTGGCTCAGAAGGAGACCATAGAAGTCAAGCCCTTCCGGCCTCTGGATGAGGCCTGGGTGCGGGACATCTTCGGCGATCTGGCCGACGGTATCTTCAAGGAATGCGAAAACGATGTGCTGGCCGGATTTGACGAGCACAAGATACAGGAGCACTGGCAGGAGATCAGGGACATTATTGCCGCCATACCCAGCGCGGAGGAGCTCACGGAGCTTTTCAAGGCCATCGGAGCAAAACACAGCCTTAGTGAGCTGGGTATAGACGAGTCCATGAAGCACGATGCTCTGGATATTTCTGCCGCTATTCGCAACCGCCTTACCTTTAACCGTATGCGCCGGCTTATTGTTGAATAACAGAGGACTGATTAGGTGGAGTTCTGCTGCCTCCACGCATTGAAATTGCGGCAGAAATCTGACGGAAAGGAAGAAGCTATGCAATATATAATGTCCTTGGATCAGGGGACAACCAGCAGCCGCTGCATCCTCTTCGACAAGGCAGGGAACATCTGTGCCAGTGTACAGAAGGAGTTTAAGCAGATTTTCCCAAAGCCGGGTTGGGTTGAGCACAATGCGGAGGAGATCTGGGACGTCACCCTGGAAGTGTCCAGAGCGGCCATGTCAAAGCTGGGCGTTACCGCGGACAACATTGCCGCCATAGGCATTACCAACCAGAGAGAGACTACGGTAATCTGGGATAAAGATACCGGCGAACCCATTGCCAACGCCATTGTGTGGCAGTGCCGCCGCACTTCGGATATAATAGACAAATTGGTGGCCGAGGGATATGGCGAGAAGATAAGGCAGAAAACCGGCCTTGTGCCGGATGCCTATTTCTCCGGCTCAAAAATCAAATGGCTGCTGGACAATGTACCCGGGGCCAGGAAGCGGGCTCAGGCGGGCAAGCTTCTTTTCGGAACTATCGACACATGGCTTATCTGGAAACTTACCGCAGGCAGGGTACACGTCACGGATCACACCAACGCCAGCCGCACCATGCTCTATAATATCCATGACCTGTGCTGGGATAAAGAGCTTCTGGAGATGCTGGAGATACCTGAGTGCATGCTGCCGGAGGTAAAACCCTCCAGCTGTGTGTACGGGAAGACCGAGTTTGAACTCTACGGCGGAGAGATACCCATTGCCGGAGCCGCCGGGGATCAGCAGTGCGCCCTGTTCGGACAATGCTGCTTCAACCCCGGTGATTTGAAAAACACCTACGGCACAGGCTGCTTCTTGCTGATGAATACCGGGGACAAGCCTGTGGAGAGCAAAAACGGCCTGGTGAGTACCATTGCCGTGAGCTATGAGGACAAGGTGATTTATGCACTGGAGGGAAGCATCTTCGTTGCCGGAGCAGCTGTCCAGTGGCTCAGAGACGAACTGGGAGTTGTATCCAATGCGGCGGAAAGCCAGGAATATGCCCAGCGGGTGGAAGATACGGCGGGGGGATATGTTGTGCCGGCTTTCACCGGCCTGGGTGCACCCTACTGGAACCAGCGGGCCAGAGGCGTGGTAGTGGGCCTGACCCGGGGCTTCGGACGTGCCCATCTGGTGCGCGCCACTTTGGAGTCCCTGGCCTATCAGACCTATGACATTGCCAGAGCCATGGAGCGGGATTCCGGCATAAAGATCGGGGAACTGAAGGTGGACGGCGGCGCCTGCGCCAACGACTTCCTGATGCAGTTTCAGAGTGATATAATCGGCTGCGATGTGTACCGCCCCAAGTGCATAGAGACCACTGCCCTGGGGGCTGCCTATATGGCCGGCCTTGCCGTGGGCTATTGGGAAAGCCTGGACGATATCCGGAACAACTGGGCCATAGACCGTATCTTTGCCCCGGCTATGGAAGAACCTAAACGTATAGAAAGATTGAAAGGCTGGCACAGAGCCGTTAACTGCGCTCTGGCCTGGGCAGAAGCAGACGAGGACAAATAGCTTATGGACTACAGCAAACTTAAGAATACGGAGCTTTTCCTCTTCGATATGGACGGCACCTTGTATCTGGGGGATGAAGTCTATAACGGAGCCATCCAGCTAATGGAGGATCTCCCCAGGCTGGGAAAGAAATATATCTACCTGACCAATAATTCGTCACGGGCAGGCACAGACTATATTATAAGGCTCAAGGGCCTGGGCTTCCCCTGCGAGGCGGAAAACGTATTTACCTCCGGAATGGCTACCGGCATGTACCTCAATCAGAACCATCCGGGAGCAAAGGTGTATCTGGTAGGTACCCAGGCGTTCCGACGGGAGCTTTTGAGCTACGGCATCCAGCTGGTGGAGGAAAACGCCGATGTGGTGGTGGTTGGCTTTGATACGGAGCTGGTGTATGAAAAGCTGAACAAGGCCTGCCATTTCCTGCGCCGGGGCGCCGTTTTCATTGCTGCAAATCCCGACTGGGTCTGCCCCATGCCGGAAGACGAGGTGCTGCCGGACTGCGGAAGTATCTGCGCCCTGCTCACTGCCTCCTCCGGCAGGGAACCCAATTACATTGGCAAGCCCAACAGGAACATGATCGATGTCATATCCAAAATGACAGGTATCCCCAATGAGCATATCTGCGCCGTGGGAGACAGGCTTTATACGGATATCGCCGTAGCCCAGAATGCCGGCTCCGTATCGGTGCTGGTGCTCTCCGGCGAGACGGACAAAGCCATGGTGGAGGCCGCTGAACGCAAGCCCGACTATGTGCTGGCCGACGTGCATGAGCTGCACATGATACTGAAGGAAATCTGAAAGAGAAAGCGGCTGAGGGGCCGTAAAACAGCCCCTCAGCTTGCCCTTGTTTTGAACTATGGATATAATCGCAAAATATTCGCTGCCCATTCTGGCGGCAATCCTGCTGATAATTTTCTACCTGGGCCTGCCCGACCTACAAAAATGCGCTCTGGGCGGGGGAGAAAAACGGCGGCTGGACCGATTGGATGCGGCCATTATGGCCTGCATCAGCCTTGTTTACGGCGCGGTGGCTTTCTGGAACCTGGGGGATACCCAGGCGCCGGAGACCTTTGCCAATATGGAGCAGCGCAGCGTTATAATAGAACTGGAGAGCGACGGCGCCCGGGAGCTGATGCTGTACAGTGGAGTGGGCATAGGCGAATACAGCTTTGAATACTCCTCCGACGGCGAGAACTACAGCCCTCTTACCAGCTTCAGCCAGACCCACGGTGAGGTGCTGAAGTGGAATTCGGTGGAACTGGAGGGCGGGCTCAACAGGGGATTTCTGCGCCTGAGTGCCACGGGCAACGTGTGGCTGGGGGAGTTGGTAGCCAGGGACGGCCAGGGGAATATAATCCCTGTATCCTGTGACGAGAGCGCCCTTGTGGATGAGCAGGAGCTCTGCCCGGCGGAGCAGACCTTTATGAACTCCAGCTACTTTGACGAGATATACCATGCCCGTACAGCCTGGGAGCATCTCAACGGGGTCTATCCCTATGAGATAACCCATCCTCCCCTGGGCAAGGAGATAATCTCCCTGGGTATACTGATATTCGGCATGACGCCCTTTGGCTGGCGTTTTTCCGGCACTCTGTTCGGAGTGCTGATGCTGCCGATCATGTATGTGTTCCTGAAGAAGCTGTTCGGCGGTAGAAGGGTTCCCACTGCCGGCACTCTGGTGTTTGCCGCGGACTTCATGCACTTTGTGCAGACCAGAATTGCCACCATAGATACCTATGCGGTGTTCTTTATATTGCTGATGTATCTGTTCATGTACCTCTTCTTTACGGAGAACAGGCTGAGATATCTGGCATTGTCAGGACTGTTTTTCGGCTTGGGGGCTGCCAGCAAATGGACCTGCCTCTATGCCGGGGCCGGCCTGGCGCTGATATGGGTATGGTATTGGATCAGAAATGCCCGACTGGGGATTCGGGCCTTTTTCAAAAACTGCGGTTTCTGCCTGATTTTCTTTGTGCTGCTGCCCTGTGCCATATACTATCTGTCCTATATCCCCTATGCCCAGGCTCGGGGTGGAGTGCCCCTGTTCAGCGGGGATTATCTCAAAATTGTGCTGGATAATCAGGAGTATATGTTCAATTATCACTCCACAATTGAAGCTACCCATCCCTACTCATCCCGCTGGTATCAATGGATATTCGATATCAGGCCAATACTCTATTACCTCCAGTATCTGCCTGAGGGCATGCGCTCCAGCTTCGGAGCCTTTGTAAATCCGGCACTGTGCTGGGGGGGCTTTGTAGGGCTCTTTGCCATGGGCTATCTGGCCATCGGACGCCGGGATCGGGACGCCGCCTTCATCCTCCTGGGCTATCTGGCCCAGCTGGTGCCCTGGATATTTGTCTCCCGCCTCACCTTTGAATATCACTATTTCCCCTGCACAGTCTTCCTGGTGCTGACAATGGGATACATCTTCAGGCTTATGGAGCTCAATTGCCGCCATGGGCGGGCTTATATATGGGGATTTTCCGTTTTTTGCATTGCCCTGTTTGCCCTGTTTTACCCGGCGCTGTCCGGCGCCCCTGTAGACAATGCCTCCGCCACAAAGCTGCTGGGCTGGCTGCCCACATGGCCGTTCTGAATAAGGCAAGATGACTGCCGGTGCCATCTAAAGGCACCGGCATTTTGTATATTTTTGAGCTTGAATTTTTGTGAAAAATGAATATAATGTGGGCAGCTAGATAGAAAATGAGGTAGATTTATGGGCCTTGCTCTTTTGGGGAAATTGTGTTCCCTGTTTTTGATAATGCTGGCCGGATATGTGATAGTGCGCTGCGGCCTGCTCCGCTCCGAAGACAGCCATACCTTGTCTGTGCTTTGCCTCTATCTCATATGCCCATGCAGTATCTTTTCAGCTTTTCAGATAGAGAGCAATCCCAGCATCGTTTCCGGACTTCTGATGTGCCTTGCGGCGGCAGTAGTTATCCATGCAGTCTACATTATAACCGTGACGCTGCTGAAAAAGCCTCTGAAACTAGATGCAGTGGAGCAGACCTCCATAATATATACAAATGCCGGCAATCTCATCATCCCCATCGTCAGCTCCGTACTTGGGCCGGAATGGGTGATATATACCTGCGCCTTCATGTGTGTCCAGATACCCCTCCAGTGGAGCCACTGCAAGAGCATCATCTGCAATGAACACCATCTGGACATCAGGAAAATTCTCACCAATGTAAATATGCTCTCGGTCTTTGCAGGAATCATTATCTTTGCCTTTGGCATAGAGCTGCCTGAGTTCCTCCAGAGCACTATAGATACTGTGGGCAGCACCATAGGCCCCATATCCATGCTGGTGGTGGGTATGCTCATCGGCGGCATAGATCTGAAGGATATCTTCCTGCGCCGCCGCACATGGTTCATCACCGCCATGCGCCTTGTGGTGATGCCCCTTATCGCTGTGCTGATCCTGCGCATAGGTGCGGGCCACAGCTCCCTGCCGGAGGCGGAGAAGATGCTGATGATAAGTCTTCTGGCAGCTGCGGCTCCTGCCGGAGCAACCGTTACTCAAATGGCCCAGGTCTACGGCGGCAATGAGCATGACGCCTGCTCCATCAACGTGCTCACCACATTGATGTGCATAGTCACTATGCCTTTAATGGTGGCTCTCTACCAGATGTAAATTTTTGGGGCGGCCGCACAATTTTCCGTTGACATCGACGGAAAATCTGATAAAATAGCGTAAATAAACTGCGGCAGAGGTTTTGTTCCAGACTGCCGCAGAATTTTATAATTTTGAAAGGGGTTTTTTCATATGGGTCTCAGCGAACTTTATTCCAGCCGCTTTGTAGGTGAAGGGCTTACCTTTGACGATGTGCTGCTGGTCCCGGCAGAGAGTGATATTCTGCCGGCAGATGTGGATCTTACCACAAATCTTACCAGAAAAATCAAGCTGAATGTGCCTGTCATGAGTGCCGCCATGGATACCGTCACCGAGTACCGCATGGCCATAGCCATAGCCAGGGAGGGCGGCATTGGAGTTATCCACAAGAACATGAGCATCGATGTACAGGCCGAGCAGGTTGATATGGTAAAGCGTTCGGAAAACGGCGTCATCGTGAATCCGTTTTTCCTCTCTCCCGAGCATTTGGTGTCGGATGCCAACGAATTGATGGGCAAGTACAAGATTTCCGGCGTGCCGATCTGCCGCGACGGCAAGCTGGTGGGCATTCTCACCAACCGTGATATGCGCTTCCTGACCGATTTTTCCCAGAAGATTGAAGAAGTTATGACCAAGGAAAATCTGGTCACCGCGCCGGTGGGCACGAATATGGAACAGGCGCAGGAGATTCTCCGCCGCCACCGGATCGAAAAGCTGCCGATTGTGGACGAGCAGGGTTACCTCAAAGGCCTGATTACCATTAAGGATATTGAAAAAGCGGTCCGCTACCCCAACAGCGCGCGCGACGCGAGCGGACGGCTGCTCTGCGCCGGCGCCATCGGCGTGACGGCCGACGTGCTGGACCGCGCAAAGGCGCTGCTGGACGCGGGCGCGGACGCGCTCGTGCTCGACAGCGCGCACGGGCATTCCGACAACATTATGCGCACCCTGCGCGAAGTGAAAGCGGCATTCCCGGACGCGCAGGTGATTGCGGGCAACATTGCGACGGCGGAGGCCGCGCAGGCGCTGATCGACGCGGGTGCGGACGCGATCAAGGTCGGCATCG
>ERZ827478.1928-NODE-1928-length-12265-cov-4.861835_pt1 | contig 12265 bp, 16 predicted proteins | sample MGYA00519705_ERZ827478 | MGnify/ENA primary metagenome ERZ827478 (study PRJEB31778, sample SAMEA3449318) | human gut metagenome | biome: human gut; feature: human-associated habitat; material: faeces | place: United Kingdom | collected 2010/2012 ... | reverse complement strand
TTAAATGGATTTACAACATCATCTGCGCCGATCAGTTTGTCACCTTCAAATTGCAGCCCTTTATCCAGCAGCATTTTTGTTACATGATTTTCGTAAATTTCATCCTTTAGCTTTAAACCTTTTACATATCCCGCAACTTTGCTTTCGTGGATAAACTTTTGCTTATCAGCTTCGGCTTGCTCTGCTTTTTGCTTCCAGTCATCACATGCTTTTTGGATACTCTCGATATCCATTCCTTTGAACTCTTCTATCTGCTTGTTGGCAGCCTCTAAGTTCTCGTGTGCTTCGGTCAGCGCTTTTTCTTTTTCTTCAAGAGCAGATTTTGCTTTTTCGATATCCGCTCCGTTAATCTGCATGATTTTGTCAATCGCTTCCTCCGGCACATTCAGTTCAATTAGTTCTTCTCGTTTCATAGTTATCCTTTCTGTAGATACGCTTTTGTACGAGGTCGCATCTCTTTCTACTCCACCGATTACGCTCGTAGTCAGCCAAAATAAAAAAGCCTTTTAACGCCATGCCCAGGGCATAAAAAAACCACCCTAAAAATAAGGTGGTACGTTACTTTTATCTTAAGTTTTTGTTCCGAAAATATCCAAAATGCTTTCACATGTATTTCCTATGTCGTTCGGTACATAATCTTTTTCAAATCCGTGCATCATCAAATAATTCTCTACCGCCTCTATGATTTCAATAATTTCATCGTCAGAATAATCATAATCATCAGTTAAATGGTAGTTAAGTTTTTCAAGTAAATTCAGTTGTTTTTCATTAAACCAGCTCCGTAAACCCTTCACGATGTATCTCCTTTTAGTCTTTTAGCTCTTTTGGTACTTGTTGGATAAACGGTAATCAATGTACCGTCAGGATTAACAGACACCGTTGCTTTTTCTCCTATTAAACAGAAGCTCTCTCTGCCTTTTGTATCTATTTTCATTTTACTAATCTGCAGTGGCTTTGTCAAAGCATTCTCTATATCCTCTTTTGAAACATTCCGTGACATTGCTCGCAATCCAAAGTGGTCACTTGCTCCAGTAATTTTAATACCATTTGGTAATGTAATACCTTTAAAATCTCCATATGATTTTGCTGCCTTTTCTACCCACACTGCTTTGCTTGCCTGACTGTGCCCAAAACCATAAATTTGCGTTAATTCTTTCTGCTGTGCCATGTCAGCATGATAGCTAAACTCTTTGTACGCGTCACGCTGTCTTTTGAGTTTTACTGCGGCAGCTGCATAATCGTCTTTCAGTCCGGCAGAATCATATCCAAGTAACTCCCGTTTGGTTTTCCGTATGGCCGTTTCCATATCTCTTTGCTTTTGTGTAGCTTCATATGTGTTATAAACCTTACCGTTATATGTAAATGAAGGAGGGTCAATCTCTCGCAGTTGTTTGCGGCTGTATGCCCTTTCGGATATGCCCGGAAAGAACGGATGATATCCGTGCCTACAGTGTGCACCACACAGTCCGTCAACTCTTCCCAATCCTGTGGTTTCTTCCAAATCGGGGTAGCCGTCTTTTTCTCCACCTCTGTGATATACTTCACCTTGCCACACTCTATGAGAAGGTCTTGCCCCTGCGTGTGCAGTTACTTCAAAGAATTCACAGCCCAGTTCATCCGCTAAAAAATCTGTCATTCTCATAGACAGCTGATTCACACCTGTCATTACTGCGCGCCTTGCAGCTACATCAAGATGATTTGTCCAGCCTGATTCATAATCTATGAAGCGGATACCACTATCAGCAAGTCGCTTTACTGCTGTTCTTATCGCCGTGTTATAGTCCAGTGTTCCTGTTGATACGGATAACTGCGCCAAATCCAACTGTTTTTGATATGCTGTTGTAAGACTTACCGCATGAGATTTACCATTGACCTGCTCCACAAAGCCCATAGTACGGGTTAAATTTTTTAACTCACCTTGTGTCTGCTTTATGATACTTTCAATCAGCATTTCCAGTTCGTTGTAGTCCGCAAGTTTCCTGATATTTTTATTTGCAGCATGATAAATAGCCGCTTCTGCATCAAAAGATGTTTGAGCGGCTTCAGCTAGCATTTTCTCTATTTCTTTCTGTACTTTTTTATCAACATTAGAAATAGCTTTTTTTATTTTTTCGTCAGTAGAAAGAATTACACTCAATCTTTCCATTTGCCATTGTGCTGTATCTGTAATTTTTCCGCTCTTTGCAATTCGTCTGGATATATCGACAAGTATCTCATCTTCTAAATCTTGAAACAAATCAAAGATAGGCTGAGGAAAACTTGCTAAAAATTCAGGAGTAAGCAAAAGTTATCACTCCTCAACTCGGCTCTGCGGAAGATTTTGGCGAGCGGTTTTAATCTCCTCTCCTGTGTACCATGCACGAAATTCATCTGCACCCAAAATCTCACCCTGTACCAACTGGAACTTCTCTGCAAATTCAGCTTTACGGTCTGTTACCAGACTGTCATCCCAACTGTAAGACGTTTCATACGCACCTTTCGGCGCAAGAGAATAAATACTGCACATGATATCCATAGCATAGATTAAATCCTCCAGTGCCTTTTCCAGTGCCTTTTGGATATCCAGAACAGCAGCATAGGAACGCTGTTTGCTCGCCTTTATCTCCTCTGCTGTCTTATCAACTACTTGCGGGTCAGAAATCGTTCCATACGCAAGATTACAGTTAAACTCTATCCGCTGAAAGATACGATTCAAACCATTTACAAGCGATTGGTCCCGAATTTGCGGGCTGAATATCTGGTAAAAAGCATTTCCGTTTGCTGGAGTATCAATATCAAGCCTTCTGAAAAGTCTGTCGCTATTTTTTGGTAGCTTCAAATCTTTTTTTGTAGGCTCTAAATACTCAATCGCGGCATCAATGGCAAGTTCTGAACCTTCAAATTCCCATAACAAGCGGCTGTATTGTTCGTCAGCATCCTTTATCAACTTTTCTGCTCGTGAGTATACAGAAACACCAAGCGGAGAAGCTGAATCAACTGTATTTGCAAGTGGTATTTTAAAGTACGCAAATAATGGTTTCTCTATTGGGCTTAGCGTTGTCTTTGGCTGAATATGTTTCCATTCTGCTACTAAATCCAGTGAAATCTCTTTCCCCAAACTCCCCTTAACTTTGCTCATAAACGCTTTATTCGTTACTGTATAAGTACTACCAACCAAGCTGTGTTCTTCTACTCTGGTGTAAATATCCCCGTCACGCACAATCTGTGTGTAGAAAATACACCCCGTCATTTTCCCTGTGCCGTCAAAAGCAGTTGGCAAAAAAGTATCTGCTTGATTATAGTCAACCACAATATTGTTTCCTGCAACATACGGCTTAAGGATAATTCCGCCTTTTGCACAAGCATACTCAACATTGGGGCGAATCCCTTCAATCACTCGCTGGTATTGCTCATTTAAATAGTCTGCTCTCTTAGAACCTGTAATTTCTGTTTTCATTTCCAGTGTTACTAAACGCGCAAACTCTGAAGCTATGGCAGCAGGAAGGCTTAAACTCTTCACTTTATCTGTAAGCCAATCCGCTCGGTTATTATATAGCTTTGTCCATCTGGTAATTGCACTTTCCATACTGCTTGAGATAGAAGTATCAAAGCTTTTATTTTTAGATGCCACTGCCTTGACAATCTGCTTTAGCCATTCAATCGTTTTCTGAAACAACATCACTCCTCCAATCTAACCATTTGAATTTTTTACGTAATACTGTGTTACAGAAATAACGGACCTCGTCCATAGCGTGGTCATTTTCCTTCAACACAGTATCGGCTGTTTTCTTTTCATCCCACCTATATAGACCAAATTCACGTATACAGTCTTTACAGCTTGGGTCTATACGTATCATACCTGCGTTTAACAATGAACTTGTAATACGGATACCGTCAATAACACTGTTAATTGCAGGTTTTACCCTAAATTCGCCATGTCTGCGGATACACTCGATAAAGGAAGCGGCAGAAGGATCAACTATAACTCTTGTAATCGGCAAATCTTCTACCAACTCAACCAGTGCTTGATAATGTTCCTCATCCGTTCTTTGCCTGCCTTCTTTTCTACTATCGAAGTAACTTTCCTTTATGCGAGCAGCTCCCTCACTGTTAACTCCCCACAATCCCATAGAACACGGATTAATCGTACCGTAGTCAATACTGACATAGAACTCGTTATAGTCATTCATATCAACTGTTTTTATAATTGTTTCCTTTTTACTTTGGAAAAAGTCGTATACAAGTCCTTCTGCTACCACCCATAGCCCACGGATAAACCTATCATAGAAAACACCGGAATACATATTTTCATAACGTTTTTTTACCTTCTCAGATAAACTGTTGTTGTCTTTCATAGTGAAATGCAGGTATAAAGCGTTTTTCTCTTTGTGCTTTTGTATCCACTCCTTATAGAACCAATGTTCCGGGCTGTCGGGGTTGCAGTTGAACCAAAACTTTGACCCTTCTACAGAGCATCTTGCCAAAGCTTGTTCTACAAAAGAGCGCGGCATCAAGGCGACTTCATCAAACATAACCCCTGCTAAGGTCATACCTTGTATCAAAGCTGCCGAACCTTCATCTTTACCACCAAACAAATAATATTTATTTACTCTGCCATCAAGAGAAACCACCATTAAATTTTCACTTTTTCTCTCTGTGATTTTACATAGCCCCTCAAATAAAGTAGGCAACTGCGTTATAACATTTCGCCGCAAACTCTCAATTGTTTTTCCGCATATGGCAAAGGTCTTTCCGTTAAAGCAACTACAGGACCACAAAATAAAACCAATGGACATGGATACAGTTTTACTGGAACGTATAGAACCATCGCATATAATTGCGTCCTTATCCTTATACCTTTCTGTCTGCCACCATGTCATTGTAAGCAACGACCTCGGACTAAACACCGCATACTTCATCTTCGTCTATCCCTTCCATAAGCTGTACACTGTCCTTCATTTTTTCAATCAAGTTGTTTTCAGCGGTTTCCTGCGCCCGATTACTATCGAACATACCCAAGTGCCGTCCTATCTTTTCCAATGCGTCTAACTTGCTGTTAAGCCGTATCTTTACACCATCTTTTCCGGCTTCGATACTTGCAACAGCTCCTATCTTGTCCTTTGGTATGTCCGCGGTATCTTTCGGGATAACACATCCATGATAAATACCTACAAAGTCTGTTATTTTAGCAAACCCTATGGTTGCAAGCTCTCTCAGGACATCCTCTTGACGAATGCTCGTTCTTTCTTGCAATTCTTTTTGCTCTTTTTGCATGTATTTTTGAATGTCAACATTTGTCAACAATCTCTGTCCAATAGAACGCGCTGTTTTTTCGCTGTATCCTGCTCGGATAGCTGCTTGCGTAGCGTTCAAATCTATAAGATACTCGTCTACAAATTTTTTCTGTTTTTCTGTTAACTTAGACACCTCACCACCTCGATATATAATAGTAATAAAAAAAACAGAAGGTAATTCACCTTCTGTTACTATTTTTTATGATTTCTTTATAAAATTTTTTAAGATAATACAATTCACTTTCTTCTAGTACTTTTTCATAAACTTTGTTTGAAAATATATTTGTAATATCATTTAAATATAAAGAATCAAATCTTTTTCTATTTAATTCTTTAGAAAAATATAATGAGCAAGCACTATTCAAAGTATCTAAATATGTTTCTATTGGAGGATTTATAACTGTTGAAACATATTCTAAATCTTTATCTTTATCAATTAAATTATAGATTTTATTATCTAAATTTATTTTTGCAGTTTGAATCATTTGATATATCCCAAGCTCAAATGTTGTTTGATTAGATTTTTTATTAGAAATAAAAACAACAATTGAAACTACAACAGCTGCAGCAGATAATACGCTATCAAAAATTATTCCGAGAAAGTCTATCCAATCATTCATTTACTTTTTATCCTTTTTATTTTGAGCTTGCTTTATTAAATGGTCAATCTGATTTGTAGTAGATGCATTACTCCTCCTTTCAAATCCTTCTTTTATTTTTTTATTAGAGTAAATTTCTTCTCGTGTAAGACGTTGTTTTTTATTATCCATTACAATTCCTCCTATTTTATAATAGAATATTATACTACAAAATACAGGAATAATCTAGAAAAAATGGAATAATACATCTTAAACAAAGCTTTATATTTGGACTAGCTGGCAAGGTCACGCCCTTGCTCGATACCACTACTGCGATATAACCAGCTATGTATATTCCGTGTCGCCAGCACGGATATTTTATGTGTGTTTCCGTGGAATACCGCGGCACACAGGCGAAAAAATAATTAAATTGCTTTTTTGCTATACCAATCCGGTATAACACCACCATGTTGTTGTCTTATTAAATTTCTATTTTCTTTTACTTTTCTAAATGCTGGTACCAACCTTGTGATATTTGTATTAATTAATTCATCAGATATTCGTATTACATCCCACTCACTTCCCAAAGCTAGACAAATTAAATTATCTCGTATTTGCTCTTTTTGTTCAGTATTTTTATTGTGATATAACACTCCATCGACTTCCAACACTATTTTTTCATCAGGCAAAACAAAATCAGCTTTATAACGCCCTAATTTAACCTGATGTCTAGCTTTAATATTGTTTTTAACAAGCTCAATAGCAACCATAATTTCTTCTGTACTATCAAACCAACCATCTGTAAACAATTTGTTGTGTATTTTTTCAAACGCCGTAGTATAACACTTAATATTCTTTTTAACTTTTTTAAATCTGCTAACAGCATTTTGAAATTTTCTTTCTTTTAATTCATGGGTTGCTATAACTCTATTTTCTTTATCTGATAAATATTTATCCAGTTTGCACCCTTTACATGTGAATGTTAAGTTCGGTCTATAAGAATATGTTAACATCGGTTCTCCGCACACATGGCAAAGTGGATAGTATACAGTCATACCGTTTAGTTGTCCAGTTTTAATATTATCATTTAAAGCATCAACATATGACATTTCGATTATCCTTTCTGGTGGACTTCGCCCACCTTGACTATACCACACTATCTATATGACATTCTATGACATTTATTGCTTTCTTATGGAGTCGGTTGATTTGTCTCCAAGTATAGTGCATTTGTACCGCTATTTGCTCAAACGTCCACCCATTTATGTATCGATATCTTAACAGCAGTCTAAGTTTGTCACTCTCCACCGTATGGATCGCTTTTTCAATGTCTAACTTTGCCTCGCACCAATCATCGATTTTGATATCGATCTTTCTTTCATATTCTTCCAGCTTTTCTACAGTTGACTGCACCTTATCGCTTTCACTCGTACCTTTGGGCATATCGCTGTATGTAGGAGTTATCTTAGTTCCGAGGGAAAATATTTCGCTTTTCTCAAGTAGAAGTTGATTAATTTCTTTATCTATCTGCTTATACCTTTTCAAAAACTTTACTTTTTCTTGATATGTCATTTTCTTCTTTTCCTTTCTGTAATATCTGCTATAACTGAAATAACACAAAACACTAACACCGTGCCTGAAATAACTACCCCTGTTAAAAATGCCCACCAATACTGCAAAATCGTAATAAACGGTAAATTTAAAACTAAAATGATTGTTGTTAATAGGAAAATAAGGGAAACTATAGCACAGAAAAATTTCATCCTATCACCTCAAAGTCTTTATACATCAAGCTCGGTTGTATGCCTCTATTGTTCTGATACTTCCCACTGCTGTATAAATCATAGTCACCTTTTATGGTGTGATAATAGATTTGGCATATCTCTACATCCGGATAAATCACTGTTGGCTGCTCCACTGTGATTTCTAAAGTCCAATGTCCATTAAACCCAATATCACCAAACCCCGCAGTGACATGTACCGATATCCCCAGTCTACCAACAGAAGAACGCCCTTCCAGCATAGGAACATATTTATCTGTGAAAGTCCTCTCAATGGTTCTGGCAAGATATACTCGTCCCGGCTGCAGCAACAAACCCTCTTTGGATATAATCAGTCGAGCTGTTGGATTATTTTCTTTCATGTCTAAAGTTTTATTTTCGTAAACAACCAGCTCATCACTTAGAGTTAAGTTATAGCTATTAGGATTTATTTTACTTCGGTCAAATGGCTCTATTTTTATATTTCCGTTCTTTATTTCTCTTTCGATTTCTTTCCCTGATAAAATCATATTTTTTACTCCAAAATAACTTTTATTTTCTTTCCGAATGCTTCTGCGATGAGCTCCATCATATCCAGCTTCACTCTTTCGCCTCTTTCCATTTTGCGAATGGTGTTAACGGATACACCTGACTTATCAGCGAGCTCCGGAAGCGTCATATCATAAAAATTTCTTAGTGCTCTTAGTTCTTGTTCTACTGTCATTTTTATGCCTCCCTTGGCTCTTCTAATCCGCACCCTTTGACTGCAACTCTTAGTAGCAGTAAGTAGTTTATAAGATCTCCTATTTTTTCATCCCATTTGTCAGACGCATAAGCCTGTCCACCGTTAACCATGTCGTATACACTAACTGTGTGCTTTGTCATCATCCCTACAAGAGCCTGTGGCACAGTACGCCCCTGTAGTCCTGCTGCCACCCTAAAGTTATGAAGCACATCCTCATCCGTTAAGTATCCCTCCGCTTTTGCTTTTAAAACTCGCAGGCATCTATCGATCATTTCTTGCATGATTTTGTCTCTTTCTTCATGTGTCACTTAGATTCTCCCCCTTTATATTTCGATATTTTAGCTTTCAGTGCGTGTAATAATGTATTTTGTACATCTGCTTTTGCTTCAAGTGCCGCCATAACCGTTTGGTCCATGCCACCGTCTACAACTAAGTGGTGTATATAAACTGGTTCTGTTTGTCCTTGTCGGTGCAATCTGGCATTAGCTTGTTGGTATAGCTCTAGGCTCCAATTAAGACCGAACCACACAACATGGCTACCACCCGCTTGTAAGTTAAGTCCATATGCTGCAGATGCAGGATGCGCCAATAACACGTCGAGTTCTTTGTTATTCCACCGCGTTATATCGTCTGGCGTTTTCAAATCACCTACTCGTAATTTATCTTTCGCCAATAGTGTTTTAATTCTGTCACGATCATGCTGAAAGTTGTAAAACACCAGCATCGATTTGCCATTTAATGCGTCAACAAGTTCACTGAACGCCTCCAACTTACAGTCGTGCAGCTCTATGTTTTTTCTGTTTTCTCCGTAAATGGCACCGTTACACATTTGCAACAACTTTCCATATAAGACTGCTGCTGACTGCGCGTCAATCATATCTTCGTCTACCTGCAACAGCATATCTTTTTCCATCTGGTCGTACTGCTTCTGTGCTTTACTATCCAGCTTCACATACCGTATATCATCTATGCGCGGTGGAAGTTCCAAATAGTCTTTTGCCTGTAAGCTAATACAGATATCAGATATTCTACTTTTTATCTCGTCCTCTGCTCCGTCTTTCAGGCGATATGTAAAAACTCTTTCAGCACTACGCTTGTCCGGCACAAAATATCTCTCGCGGTACTCGGTGATCGTTTTTCCGAGCCTTTCGCCTTGGTCCAATAGATACACCTGTGCCCATAAGTCAAGAAGTCCGTTAGGCGATGGCGTACCAGTTAGCCCTATAATGCGTTTGATACGTGGTCGTATCTTTTTCAAAGCTTTAAACCTTTTTGACTGTGAATTTTTAAAGCTGCTCAGTTCATCTATTACCACCATGTCAAAAGGCCACGAATTACGATAATACTCTACTAGCCAAGGCACATTTTCACGATTGATGACGTATATATCTGCCGGGGTGTTCAATGCCTTAATCCGCTTTTGTGCCGTCCCCAAGCAAATGGAAACCCTTATTAGACGTGTGTGCTCCCACTTGTCGCGTTCCTTTGCCCACGTATCCTCTGCCACCTTTTTAGGGGCAATGACCAAAGTTTTACTAATCTCAAAACGGTTGTATCTTAGATCTTTCACGGCTGAAAGCGTGATGACCGTTTTTCCCAGCCCCATGTCAAGCAGCAATCCCAACTTATCGTCAGACACGGCTCTTTGAATGCAGTACTTTTGATAGTTATGTGGTGTGAATGTCTGCATTTAAATCCTGCCTCTCCAAGTCGTCTAAAAAATCTGACACACCTTCGTAGCTGTCAACAACTCTGACAAAACATCCTAGACTTTTCAGTTTTTCAATCTGGACACCTTGTAGTTTAGATGTTTTACCCCTGGGTCTCTTAAGCTCACAAAAACCAATCTTTCCCCCTGGGAGAACTATAATTCTATCTGGTACGCCGCTGTTCCCCGGCGACACCCATTTGTATGCCTTACCATGTCTTTGTTTTGTTCGGCTAATCAAACTTTTTTCAATGTCTTTTTCTAACACTGTGTCACACATCCTTTTTAGTTAAAGTGAAATTAACCTGGACACGGAAGCCCAGCACATCAAAAATACAATACAAATCCTGAAAATTTTCAAAACATCCTCTTTCTGCGGCTGTCACCCCTCTGCTTGAAGGCCAACCCAAATGCTGCGCCAACTGTTGCTTTGAGAATCCTTTGGACTCCCTCAACAGTTTTAGCTGTTTACCAAGCTGTTTGAAATCCAATGCCACTCACCATCCTTTCGCTAGCCAAAACAACAAAACAACAAAAAACACAAGTTTTCCCTTTATATATATGTAATTATAGAGTTTATAGAGTATATATACGTGTATTCTCTTATTTCTCTTATTTTATATATCTTTTAATATATTTAATGTTGTTTATGTTGTTTTAGGTGATTTTTTGGCTTATCTACGCGGTTTCTATGAACAACAAAGTGCGTTTTTCAATGTTGTTTCTTTGTTGTTCTTGTTGTTTTACGAATTTTTCGAGTCTATTTTTGTTGTGCAGAACAACAAACTCTTTGTTGTTTTATGAAGCCCCTTTGTCTGCCGTAACTGGCTCTAAAATCAAATGCGTTTGTGTTTTTACACCACCCAGGTATGGCAGCTAAGATACTGTTGATTTCCATTGCATCTGAACGTTTCATTGCTTTGATTTCTCCTAAAAAGCACTCACACCATATCTCTGCTGCACATATACGGTCTCGCTCCATCAAGCCCTCTGTGTCCTTGGCACCCATGCCCCAGTAAGCCCGCCGCGCAGCCAAATCGCGGCTATACCAATCCGACGGTATCTTCCGTTCCAGAAACTCAGTTATAACGCCTACTTTTGGATTAATCTCTGCGTGGCTTTCTTGTGCATCCACTGCTTCTGAATTTGCCGCTTTGCTCAAGCACACCGATTCCCCTAGCATATATGCGGCAACTGCCTCTGCCCATATCTGATCTCGTTCAAGGGCAAGCTGTGTGAATATATCTTTTATAGGCTCTACGATACCAATATCAACCGGCCAGAAACGCCTGTTTCCCGTCAAGTCTCTTAGAAAGTGATTGTCATTAGTCGTACCAATAAAAATGCATTGTCTTGGAAAAGAGCCTGTGCGTCTGCCATAAGGCTCTCTGTATACATCTTCTTGTCGGCTAACAAACTGCTTAATTTCATTAGATTCAGCCTTGCTAAAACCTGTAAGCTCCCCCAGCTCAACGATCCAATATCCTTGTATCTGTTCGCAGGCTTCTTTCCCTCTAAAATCATGTAAAGAGTCGTTATGCCACTCGCCGCCAAGAACCTTTGCGAATGTGGACTTACCAGCCCCTTGCTTACCTGCCAGAATCAAAATGTTATCGAACTTCACTCCAGGCTGCATGATGCGAGCCACGGCGGCAATTAGTGTCTTGCGACATGCTTCTCGCGTATACAGGCTATCCTGTGCGCCCAGATAGTCTATGAGCAAAGAATCGATGCGCTTTACACCATCCCAGCATAAAGACTGCAGGTAGTCCTTTACTCTGTGCATGGAGTGCGCTTCTGCACAAAGTGCAAAGCCGTCGAAAATCTTATCCTTGCCTGTAATACCATATGTACACTCTAAGTAGTACCTCAGTCCTGAGTCATCCGTATCACGCCAGCAGGTATCGCTAAAGCGCTTGCTTTTGCATTCGCGCCACGGTAAATTACCTGTAATGACCACACGGTTTGCAAACTTGTCAAATACAATTTTTCCTGCAAGTTTTGGGTCGTTGTTGAGGATAAGCAAGATGTTGTCGATTGTACGGAGGGGTTCTCCCTTTCCGTTAACTTTGATTTTGCCGAGCCAGTCCCCTGATGCATCTAAATCAAAAACAGGTACTGCATCAAAAGACGCCGCCGCAGTCTCGTACTTTTCTCTGGTAAGAAGTGTTGTAACGTCGGGGTCAGATGTAGCAAACTCG
>ERZ827478.1921-NODE-1921-length-12327-cov-9.652542_pt1 | contig 12327 bp, 6 predicted proteins | sample MGYA00519705_ERZ827478 | MGnify/ENA primary metagenome ERZ827478 (study PRJEB31778, sample SAMEA3449318) | human gut metagenome | biome: human gut; feature: human-associated habitat; material: faeces | place: United Kingdom | collected 2010/2012 ... | reverse complement strand
TTCCATAAGTGGAAGTGACAAGAGCATTTCCGTAGCTGTCCACATTCTTTCCCATAACATTCCACTGTCCGGTCACTTTGGCATACTGGACTTTGACCTTGCTCCCTACATAATATCTTGGTGTATGGAATGTCTCTGCCATAAACCGTGTAATGTAATCCTCGGAGATCCAGGTTGCCCCAAGTCTTGCCTCAATCTCTGACGCATCCAGATCTTTTGGCTGTACCTGCTCCAAATACTGCACGTTCACCTGATATTCCGGGTGATCTTCTGCAAACTGTTTGGCGATCTGCAGTTTCTCTCTCACATTTCCAGAAAGATATTCGTCCGACGGCTCCCATTTTTCACTGATCGGATTCTTAAAGATCACCCCTGCCAGTTCTTCGGTAAGCTCTGCTTCTGTTTTCCCAGAAAGCTGTGCCATATAGGAAAGGTCAATGCCTGCCCTCTCACCAATGGAAACCGCAAGTGCTTCACTGGCAGTATCCACGGAAGTTACCGTTTCTGCCCGGCGGATTGTCCTTTTGGTAAAAATATCCGCTTTCCGTTTCAGTTCCCCCTTATCATCCAGAAATTCCAGAGAAGTCAAAAGACAATAGCTGCTGTCCTGACTAAATGCCCTCTTATTGGCATTGCTGCTGATAAGACCATATTTTGCTGTAAAGGTATCGTATTCTTCATTGAGTTTTCCCTGCAGCTTTGTGATCTGTTCATCGCTTCCCTCTTCCATCTGGCACTGGATCAGTTCATTCGTAACATCACGGATCTTCACCATCCCTTTGACACGTTCCGCTGTCATTGCCGGAAGCTCCATGCGGTTCATCACAGAATTTTCCCGGTAATAGACTTCCTCATTCACTACGGTAAAACTGAAATTCTTTACATCCGGGTCTGCCGGGATAGAGACAACATCCTCCTCCAGCTCTGTATCCGAAAGTTCCAGTTCCGTGATCGTGCCATGGATATTCTGGATGGCTTCTTTTAACTGTTCTTCTAAGGTAACGCCTTCTTTTGGTTTTACAGTCACTTCCTGCTTTCCATACTGAGTGCTTTCTGTGGTAAATTCACCAAGCACCATTTCCGGATGCTCTGCAAAATAAGCATTGACTGAATAGCCTTCCGGCATTTCCTTTAAATTTAACCATTCCGGTTCCTCAATGGATGCCCTGTCCCTTTTCTGGAAAAACAAAATATCAGAAACAACGCTGGTATTGGCATTTCTCTGGAACGCATTATTCGGTAATCGGATGGCTCCAAGCAGTTCTGCCCGGTTTGCGATATACTGTCTCACTGCCGGATTCTGCTTATCCATCGTTCCACTGGAAGTTACCACAGCCACTACGCCGCCCGGACGCACCAGATCAAGGGATTTTGCAATAAAATAATCATGGATCATAAAATGATGCCGGTCATATCTGCGGTCACTGACCTGATACGCCCCAAATGGAACATTGCCTATCACACAGTCGAAAAAGCTGTCCGGATAACTGGTTTCCTCAAATCCCTGTACGGCAATCTTATTTTTCTGGTAAAGCTGTTTTGCGATCCTGCCCGAAACCGGGTCAAGCTCCACACCGTACATATTAGCTTTGCTCATACTCTCCGGGATCAGTCCCATAAAGTTACCGACACCACAGGACGGCTCCAGGATATTTCCCTGTTTCAGTCCCATGTTTTCCAATGCTTCATACATACTTCGGATCACGGTCGGGGATGTATAAAAAGCATTTAAGGTCGATGCCCTTGCTGCACTGTATTCTTCCGGCGATAAAGTATTCTTTAATTCCAGATACTCATTCACCCAGCTGCTGTTACTCTCCTCAAATGCCTGCGGGATGCCACCCCATCCAACATATCGGGATAAGATTTCCTGTTCTTCGGGTGTTGCCAGACGTTCTTCTTTCTCCAAAGTCTGTAACAAATGGATGGCTTCCATATTTGCCTTATACTTTGCCTTCGGACCGCCAGCACCAAGGTCATTATCCTGGATACGGAAGTTGTGTGGTTCTGTTACAATCTTTTCTACTTCCGGTTTTAAATATGGCTGGAATTCTCCCTCATATCCAAACAGTTCATTTTCTCCGGGAATATAATTGCGTCCGGTTTCCAGGCACCGGAACACATCGGCAGTTGGTGCATTGCTGACTGCATAAAAATCATCATACGAATATTTAGGGAAATCTTCTGTATGATAGGTCGATAAATGCAGTTCTGTATTGGAACGGGTCTGTGCAACCAGATCCTTTCCTTCTATTCCTTCCGGCAATACCCCTACTGCTTCAAAATGATACCCCTGATATTCAAAAACACCCTCATCCCAGGACTCTGCCAGTTCTTCTGCTGTTTTAGCTATTGTCTCTTCTGGTTCATTTGGTTCCTGTCTCTCAGAAGTTTCTGTTATTTCCTGCTCCTGACTCTCTAAAATAGATTCTTCAGCAGTAACCTCTTCCTCTTCTATTTCCTCCACATCTGACATATCTACTACAGTCGGTTCTGTCACTGCCTTCGTATCCAAGAAATCAAACATGGTCATCTGGTGTCCGGATGGTTCCGCAAAAGACGGTTCTGCTTCCGGTATCGGGAATATCGTATAGGTTCCTTCTGCATACTGGTGGAGTTCCGAAAGAAGTTCTGTTTTCTGCTGGTAGTTTGTCCCATACGCTTCAAAATCCAATGGAAGAGCTGCCAATGCTGCATCCATCTTCTGTAACAGTTCTTCTGTCTGCTCTGGATTCTCTAATACTGCCTCCATTTCTTTTCCCGGTTTTTCCCAGAAGAAATCATCCGTAAATGGTCTGTCTATCTCTTCCGGAAGACGGTCATAAAATCGGAGTACCTTATTCGCCATCTGCTCCCGTTCATATTCCGGCATACGAGCATAATCTTCTGCCTGCAGGAACTGGTCATTCTTTATCAGATAAGCTACTCTGTTTGCAACTTTATTCCAGGATAATAAAATTGACGTATATGGATTCCCATAAGCACCTCTTGCAAGAAACAATCCTTTTCCATCATAGTTTGCGTGTGAATCATCGGCACCAGACAGTGCATGACTGCTTCCACCGATCCCATACTGTTCCTTGATAAAACCTGTCCTCGATTTTTCATCTTCATGCAGTAAATAAAAGGAATACGTCCTAAGCCTGCCCTGTGAATACGCTCCACCTCCTGCAAGATAAGCATCGATCTCATCCTGTGTAATGAACATCGGATGTTCTTTCCAGGCAAAGCCGTCCCTAGCCTGATAAGGGATGACCTCATCCGCAAACTTCTGAAACTGCTTTGAGATATTTACAGGATTATAATGATGAAAACGCATAATAGAATGATTTTCTTCATAGGCTTCTGCCAGTGCATCCAGTCTTTCATTTAGTTCTGAAAGCCACTGGGGATCTTCCAGCTTTTCTTCCAGATAATCTGTGATCTCAGGATAGATACTGCGAAGATGTGGTAAGTCCTCTTCGTCAAAAACAATCTCGGCTACTCCTTCTGCCATATCCCCTTTCATATAGGCAAGAGCCTGGGCGTGTTCTTTTACTGCATTACTTCTTGCCGCATCCAATACAGACTGCGGTGCATATTCACCCTGATCTAAAAGCTGATGGATACGTCCGCTGACATCTTCCCATGATAAAAATGCCTTATCTAAGATATGGTCTGTAACCGTATGCCCCACTGCGATCTGCATCCCGGTTTCATCAAACCAGACTGAATATTCATTTCCATCAATCTGAAAACCTTTTCCACCTTTACGGTATTCACGCTTCACAAACTCCGTATATTCCTCCGGTGTCTGTTCACTCATGAAATTATAGATGATCCGGAGCTGGCTGGCTTTCCGGTTTCCTCCTGTCCGTAAGATCTCATCGACAACTTCCTCTGGAATCGGGATTTCTCCGGCATAAAGGGCAGCTGCCCTCTCCTCGATCTGCCGTCTTTGTTCATTTACGGTTGGATATTCGGGCAAAGATAAAGCAGAGGCGATCTCTTCCTCTGCTTTACTCAATCCATCTTCTCTTGTATCTTCGACTAACTGTATACCAATTCCGTCAAGATGCTCTCTTCCGCTGTTGCCATCAGTGCGTTCATGTGTGCTGTCCATGCCATCGGATCTGCTTCCTTGTCCGGTGCCGGACTCTTCTCCAGTAATTTCTCCATCTGGCTGTCCATTCTCTCCTGTGCCGCTTTCTCGATCTGTTCCAGATGGCTGTTCAGCTTCCCGGTCAGGAACAGGCTCTGATAAAGGCTGTTCTTGTGTTCCTTCAGAAATGTCCTCCGCAGCATCCCGTATTTCCCGATCGTCACTTCTTCCTCTTCGACGGTCAGATTCGGAAACAGGTAATCTCCCTTGCGATGATATGTCAGTTCCATAATCGGTTCCTCCTTCATTTTCAATATTTTCTTCTTTTTTCGTTTCTGCATCCCGGTTTTTAGTTTCACGCATTAACGTGGTAAAGTTATTATAATTCCTTTCATTTGAATTTTCAACCTCTTTTCTCGCTTCTTCCAGAGAAATTTTATGTACGGTCTTTCCAATATCAATCAGAATACTCTCACTGAGCTGGCTTGCCGTATTTCCAAGGAAGGCAAGAACAGACAGACGGTTATAATCTGTGATATGCATAAAGTCCTCTTCTTCCAGAAGTTCCATCGGGTCAAGCCCGCATCGCCTGGAAAGCAGATAGTAAACACTGTCTGTTGCCAGCTGACGGAAATCACTGCGGATCGTCACCTCATCCAGATCTTCCAGATAAGTACCTTCTACAGCATATTCCAATCCGTCCAGGTATTCCTCCAGATTATCACTGACCATTTCCCTTGCGACTGCCATCAATGCATCCTGCAAAGTTGCTGTATCTTTTTCTTCCAGAGCATAGACCTCTGCCAGATGGGTGAGGATCTCTTCTCTCTGGTGTTCCTGCATCTGCCACAGATACGGGCTTCTGCCCCCGGCTACCATGTGGGTATCCGAAATATCAAACACATAACGGAGTCTGATATGCTGTCCTGTTTCATCAAGCAGGGCGATTCCCCTTGCACCACGGTTCACCCATCGGAACATCTTTTCATTCCATAATTCCAGTGATGCACAGGCCGTTGCTTCCGGATGCTGTGCATGGATCAGAAGCTGGTCTGAAAAAGAATAACGGTATAACCTTGATGCTGTGTCCATATAATCCATCCAGTCTCTGGGGGAACCGCTCACTGATACCGCATGTTCCTGTGCCAGATCCCGGATGTCCTGTAATTTAGACATATCGCTTTACCTCCTTGTCTTATTTCTTTTTCTTCTTTGGGAATTCCAGATGGAATCTCGGCTTGCCATCCTCCAGTGTGAGTAACAGATCTGCATCAAATTTCATATCTTTCTTTTTAGAATACAGACCTTTTACATGGGTACAAGCCTTATCAAGAAGTTCTCTTGCCATCTTTTTATCCAGATTTTTCTCCATGCTTCCTAAGAAGCGGTTTTCTTTCCAAAGGGCAAAATCACACTGACGGTTTGAACAGTAAAAATTCTGTTTCCCCTCAAAAACATCACAGCCACAGACCGGGCATTTGCCGATTACTTCCCTCGCAGTCTGAAATCTCCTGCGTTCCTCTTCTGGTATCTCCCTGCATACCTCTAAAATCTTACGGACAAGAGAAGTAATCTCTCCCATGAACTGAGTATCTGTAATCTGTCCTTTTTCCATCATCAACAGCTGGTTCTCCCATTCCGCAGTCATTACTGCTGATTTCAGATACTCTGGCATGACCTTTACTAATTCCTTTCCCTCGGTACTTGGTAATATCTGCTTACCCTTTCTCTGTGCATAACCGGAAGAAACCAATTTCTCAATGATACTTGCCCTTGTTGCCGGAGTCCCCAGCCCTTTCTTTTCTGTTTCAGAATCAAACTCCTTATTACCGGCTGTTTCCATTGCAGCAAGGAGCGTATCTTCATTGAATGGTTTCGGCGGAGAGGTATAATGTGTGGTTTTCTCTGCTTTTACTGGAAAAAGCCTCATTCCTTCTTCATACCCAGCAGGAATCGAAGTCTCTTTTTCCTTTTCCTCCACTGGTTCCGCTTTGACACACAGCTGTTTAAATGCCTTTTCTACTTCCTTAAATCCCATCTGTACTGGAATCTTCCCTCTGGATTTAAAATCATGTTCCTGGCACTTTACCGTAATATCTGTCTGCTCATACAGATATTCTTCTCCAGTTGCCTGTACCAGCTGCTGACAGATCAGCATCATCAGATTCTTTTTATCTGCCGGTAAATCAGCAATTCCTTTCTCCACAACTTCTTTTGTCGGAAGAATCGCATGGTGATCAGATACCTTTGCATTGTTGATTACCCTTTTTATGCCATGCCCCAACTGTCCATAATCTACAAACGAAAGTAATACTGGCATTTTTTCTACCAGTTCCTCTACCGAATCTTTCATATCCTCCGTTACAAACTGACTGTCTGTTCTTGGATAAGTAACCAGCTTTTCTTCATATAATTCCTGTAGCATATCCAGTGTACGTTTCGCTGTATATCCAAAGTAACGGTTGGCCTCTCTCTGCAGGCTTGTCAGATCATAAAGTTTCGGTGGAAATGATTTCTTACGTTCTTTCTTCATCTGTGTGACCACAGCGGTCGAACCATTACATAACGCTGCAAGCAGCTCCGCAGCTTCTTCATTTGCAATGTTCTCGGAAACTACTGTAAGTTTTCCATCTGTCAGTGCTACCTTATAAAACGCTTCTTTTTGAAAATGCTCGATCCTCTCCTGCCGTTCTGCAAGCATGGCAAGGGTTGGGGTCTGTACCCTGCCCACAACCAATCGTTTAAAATATCTCGTGGTGTATGCTCTGGTTCCATTCATTCCAATCAGCCAGTCAGCCTGTGCCCTGCACACCGCAGCCATACAGAGATTCTTATATTCTTCCTCACTTTTCATTGTCTGAAAACCTTTCTGAATGGCGGCATCTTCCATCGAGCTGATCCACAGACGTTTCACTGGTTTCCTGCATCCGGCAAGCACATACACCCTTTGAAAGATCAGTTCTCCTTCTCTTCCTGCATCACAGCCATTGACCAGATACTCCACATCACTTCGATTCATCAGAGTTTTTATGACTTCAAACTGCTTCTTTTTATCCTTGGAAACTTTCAGCTTCCATGCTTCTGGAAGGATTGGCAGATCATCAAACTGCCATTTTTCATATTTCGGGTCATATTCCTCTGGCTGTGCGTATTCTGCCAGATGTCCTAAGCACCAGCTGACAATACAGCTTTCTCCCTCCAGATAACCGTCCTCCCTCTTATAAGCGGACAGATTTTTCGCATAACTTTGTGCTACACTTGGCTTCTCTGCGATCACTAAAAATTTAGACATAATCCTTTCCTTTCTACCAAAAAAGGCAGCCAAGATTTCTGGCTGCCCCTGTCCTTATTACTGTTTCCATCTTTTAAAAACGCTTATTCTTCTTTTTCATCGTCCTCTTCATTTACATACGGACCGTCTGAAAATTCAAGCTGTTCACTTACATAATCTTCGTCCTTACTGCGTCCATGTTTCTTATAGACTGCGATTCCTGCAAAGCCTAAGATTGCTGCAACTACGATAGCTGCAAGACCTTTCACATTCATTCCGCTTTTCTCTTCTTTCTTCACTTTGGTTTCCTCCTCTGCTGCTAGTGTAGTCTCCGGTGTGGTTTCCGGGATCACTACGGTTGATTCTTCAGTTTCCTTGTCTTTTTCTGTTTCATCCAGAAATTCTGCCAGATCGTTCTCATCAACCAGAGACATCATATATACGTTCTCTGTATTACTGGAACGGTCAATGACCATGTAAAAAGTATTCCCCTTTTTCGTCTGGATAGTAAGGAACTGTTTTGTATCATCATTTTCCTTATCATCTACAAGCTGGGCATTTCCCGGTGTAGAAAAAGCAGAATTATTACTCTCTCCGGTAACTCTTCCCGTATCCTCTGCTTTCTCCGTATCTTTATTCTTTTCTGTTGTTGTCTCTTCCACCACCGCTGTCGTTGTCTCTTCTGCCGGTGGATTTGCATTTGCATAAACAGTAGCAATGGACGTTCCCGAAATCATTGTTACCGCCATAGCAATCATCAGAAGTTTCTTTACCACTTTATTCCTCATCGTCTAAAGCCTCTCTTTCTGCCACCTGCCCCACAGGTGGTCTGTTATCGCTTTCTTTTTGGGGTGTCTCCTTGGTATCCTCCACTGTGATACCGCCGTCCTCATTCATCTGAATCGTAACGGTTCCTTTCTGAATCCCGTCAAGCAGTACCAGTAACTCCCGGCTGTCCAGTTTCATAGAACGGAAAGATTTGATGATCTCCACATCTTCCATCTGTTGTTTTAATGTATTCTGCCGTTTCAGATGTTCCTGCAGCTCTGCGATCTTATCCTCTGTCTTCTGAATATCATCCAGAATTTTTTTTAATTTCATGTTCATCTGCCTGTCACCTCCTCTAATGCAGACGACCAAATGCCATAAAATGTTCCTGCCAGTAGGCACTTGCAATACTTGTGTATTGCACTGGCTTACCACAATGGATCATCATGTTATTGCCAACATAAATTCCAACATGACTCGCTCCACTTGTGTTATAAGTGCCCTGGAAGAAGATCAAGTCTCCCGGTTTTGCTTCCGATGGAGATACCTGCGAACAGTGAGAACGAAGTCCGTCGGCAGTACATCTTCCAATATTCCATCCATTTCCACAATTATTGATAACCCAGCTTACAAATCCGGAACAATCAAATCCACTTGGGGAATAACCACCCCAGACATAAGGAACTCCCAGATATTTCTCTGCTTCCCGGATCATCTTTGCAAACTGTGGATCAGATAAAGCATCTGTCGGTATGTCATAACCAAATCCACTGCTTCCGGTGGGTATGCTGTTTAAGTCAAACAGGTAATCACGATTTCCATAATATTTGTTATACGCATCGTATCTTTCCTGTTCTTCTTCTGTCATGCGGCTTCTCAATACGGTATCCAGATTGCGGTTTGTCATCGTCACATCCAGACGGTTTACTTCTTTCGTTGTCGTAACCTGCACTTCCTGGCTTCCATTGCTGTCTGCTATGTATGCCTCCCATGTCTGGTGCCCGTGTGCGGAAGCTGCTGCATGGTTATCATAATAAACATCAAACTGAACACCATATCTTGCAAAAGCTCCGGTATCTTCTACTACATATTCCACACCATTCATAATGACATGGGTTCCCATCGGTACAAAAGGATTCGATGCATCTACTGCGATCGTATGATTAGCTGTCGGCATCGCACCGCTGGCTGTCGGTCCTCCACTCCACTGCCCACAGCAGATGGAGCAGTTACAATACCCACTGGTGACAACCTGTCCCAGTGATTCTCCTACCCGGACTGTCTTTGTTTCGGTAACTGTCTCTCTGGTAGAATCTGTCGTAATCCCATACTGCTGACGAAAAATGGACTCTATCTCCTCTGCTACTTCATCATAAGTAAAACCACCGTATTTAACTGTCAGATAAGAGATCAACTGATATGGATTATGTCCGATCTCATCAATCTGGTACCGGTATTCATCGTAATCCGGATGCGTGGATTCCATCTGATTGATCTGCGTATTTAAGGCTTCTTCTAATGCCCGGTATGCATTTTCAGCGGCATAAATGTCCTCATCTGTACTGGAATAACTGGTGGAAATAATGGCAGACGAAGCTCCCTGCAGGGATGCACTGCAGCTGGTAAAACTTGCTGCAATCAATACAAAGATTAATCCAAAGATAGCAACTGTAGCAAAAATCCCACGGTTTTGTGCCGCAATCATTTTGACTGCATCTTTTGCTTTCTCTGTAAATTTCTGTGCTGAAGTAATCGCCGCATCCTTTGCCTTTTTGCTCTGCTTTGCTGCCTGATACTGTTTCTGATAACGTTTCTTCTGGAACAGCTTTTGCAATGCAGATTTTCTTTTCTGCTCCGCTTCCTTCTTCACCATCTTTTTTGCTTCATTTCCATAAACAGATTCAAACATCAGCCTGCTTTTTTCTGCTTCATCAAGAACGCTTTCTTTCAGTCTTTTTGACTGTTCCCTCCTTTGCTTTAAGCGTTCCCTTGTATAAATGGATTTTCTTGCAAGGCTTTCTCCTGCAAGCTCTGCCCGGTGTGCCCCTTCTACCGCAGCATTATCATCTTCTGCCTCATGGGTTTTCCAATGAGCTGCCGTAGCCGCAGCATCTTTCACGGCAGATGCAGAACTTCGGACACCGATACCGGCTCCATGTACCATGCCATCACTTTCATCGCCAAACGATAATCTGGAACTCTTTTTCCGCTGTTCTTTCAGCACACGTTCCCGCTTCGATTTGCCTTTGATCTCCTCCGAAAATCCATCCAGAGACTCTTCTGCCACTTCTGAAGTTTCCCTGTACCGGGCAGCTTCTCTCTTTGCCGTCTTGCTTTCTTCGGAAGACTCCTTTTCCTTCCGTCTTTCTTTTGACGCATAATCTCTGACCATCTTTTTCTTACGGAGATCCCGGCTGTCTGCAACCGTTTCCAGATAAGCCCGTTCTCCCCTTGGCTGTCCACGGATGCTCTCACTGCGAAATGCAGATTTCGTTGCAGCTGTGCTTTCATCGGCTACTTGTTCCGCATCCAGTTCTCCATCTATATCTTGTTCTGACTCCTCATCCAGTACAGATTCTCTACTATATCTGGTTTTTTTGGAACTTTGCTCCGGATGTTCTGTTTCCCTTTTTTCATTGATATGCTCACGCCTTCTCTTACTGAAATCCAGTTCATCCTTTTTTTCACTACGGGAAACCTCTGTATCCATATCCCGTCCAGTGATCCTTTTTTCTTCTTTATTCCGAAGGTTTTCTTCTCTAAGACCATCACGACTCATCTTCTGGACGGTTTTATCTCTCGCCTTATACTCATGCTCCTGCAAATCTCACCATCCCCTTTACTGTTTACCTGTTATTCTGCTTTATCCTGATAGCTCTCCCATTTTTCCAGTACCTCATCTGCCAGTCCTGCAATGGAATCTGTCAGCTTATCTGTAAGTCTTTCACTCAATGTTCTTCTTGCAGCCAGACAGGAAGTAATCCCCATAAAGTCAATCAGTTCCGCTAAATACAGCAGATCATCTAACATCTCGCCAAACACCTCCTCCCCGTTACTGTCCTTTCCTTTTTCTAAAAGTTCTTTATAATTGTCTGCACAGATTCTCTCTGCAAATACACAGCAAGGTTCCCCATTGCATCTCTCAAAATTCGTATAATCTCTCATGTAGTGATCCTCCATTTCATTCTTGGGCAGAAAAAAGGCCGGAAATCTTTTCCCGGCTCATCCCCTGCTTTTGTTCTATTTTGTTTTTTATATTTTTTAATCGTCTCTTTCTCCGATACCAAGTTTTTTACGCTTCTCCACCTCATCTGGCTTAGAAGTCATCAACGCATACAGCATCAGGGAATTATCAAATTTATCCTTAAACGGAATAATATTATCTCCATCTCTACAATATTCTTCTATTTCAGTTATTAAAGAATCAATCAATGGAAATGCCTTAGATTCAAACTTAGCAAATAAATCCTCTATGGAATTTTTTTCTATCTTAGAATGTTCATAAACATAATTCTGTGACATTGTATCAACAATGCTTTTTTTCGTAACTATACTCTTATCAATAAACAATTCATAAATTTTCTTCTGCTGGTCTGCAAAATGTTTTAGAATACCTTGCGAGACATAGTGTTGTTTTTTTGTAATACCTATCTCTATCACTCCTTTTTTATCATAAACGAAGAAACTCCATTATTTCCTCATTTGAAAATCCCACCCACATTAAACTCATCACTTTAATCAGCCTATCAAACTGAATAATAATATATTGTAATTTATTATCTGAAGCAAAATCATAATAATATGCATATCCGTGTACAATATCAATCCTTGTTTTCTTTATCTCTTCACTCACCATTTGAGTATTAAGAGTTGACTTCTCTAATATTTCAGGAAATAGATCAAACATAAATACTAATTCCTTTTTTAACGTCCAACTTTTACTTTTTGCTTTCTTTGGTTCTATTTTTTCAAATAAATATTCAAAAGCCATAACCTGCTCAATGAACCGTTGCGGTGAATATTCTGTTTTTGTATTTGATAAATGACCTAACGGAACACTTCTAGTTATTTTACTTCCACAATCCTGAGCAATATTATTCAAAATCTTAGGTACAAACTTCATAACATCAAGTTCAAAAAACATTACATCTTTTACAGAAATGTTATCTTCACATATATTATCAGAACAAAACCACCCTGCCAGCAT
>ERZ827478.1919-NODE-1919-length-12345-cov-3.646786_pt1 | contig 12345 bp, 12 predicted proteins | sample MGYA00519705_ERZ827478 | MGnify/ENA primary metagenome ERZ827478 (study PRJEB31778, sample SAMEA3449318) | human gut metagenome | biome: human gut; feature: human-associated habitat; material: faeces | place: United Kingdom | collected 2010/2012 ... | reverse complement strand
TGCCGTCCCGCTCCAGAATGTCAACTACTCTGAGGCTCTGCTCATAGTGCTTGAAGCCTCCGGGGTAGATGGCGTTCAGGGCCCGTTCCCCGGCGTGACCAAAAGGGGTATGGCCCAGGTCATGGCCCAGGGCGGCAGCCTCCGCCAGATCTTCATTGAGATTCAGGGCTCTGGCCACGGTGCGGGCCAGGCGGCTCACCTCCAGAGTGTGGGTCAGGCGGGTGCGGTAGTGGTCACCCTCGGGCTGAAGAAAGACCTGGGTCTTGTGCTTCAGGCGGCGGAAGGATTTGGAGTGGGTTATCCGGTCGATGTCCCGCTGGAAGCAGGTGCGTATATTGCACTCCGGTTCCGGCACAAGCCGCCCTTTGGAATTCTCGGACAGAATGCCGTAGGGGCCGATGAAAAAATGCTCGGCCTTTTCCCTCTCTAGGCGCGGACAGGACATGGCGCTCACCTGCCTTTACATATTATGTATGGTGCCGGAGGGTGCTGTGCGCTGCCGACACGAAAATTAACGGGAGATTCAATCTCCCGTTAACTATATACGACCTTTATTTTTATTTCCCTTTATTTTTTGAAAAAATTTTTTCACCTTATTCTGACCGCCCTGTGGCTTTCTCCCGTAGGGCTAGGACGCACGGTACCGCAGCTTACATCAAAGATACGTTCCGACAGCCTTTCAAAAGTCTCTGCAGGTACCAGGGCCTTTATGGTGACCCCGGCGCCGTATTCCATGTCCTCCACTATGCCGCCCAGGGCGCCAAGTTCCGCTTTCAGCCGCTCGGCCATGGCATAGGAACAGGGAATATCCGCCGCTACCCAGGGCCTTACGACAGAGACCCCTGCGGCATCCAGCGCGTCCTTTGCGCTTTTTGTGTAGGCCCGCAGCAGCCCGCCGGCACCCAGCAGCACACCGCCAAAATAGCGGGTCACCACGCAGACCAGGTTACACACGCCCTCCCGGCGAAAGACCTCCAGCATGGGGATGCCTGCGGTGCCCTGGGGCTCCCCGTCGTCGCTGTAGCGTTCCGGGCCATCCCGAAGAATGTAGCACCAGCAGTTGTGCCTTGCGTCGTAATATTCCTTTTTCATGGCGGCAATGAAATCCCGGGCCTGGGCCTCGGTCTCCACCGGGCGCACATGTCCCAGAAAGCGGGAGCGCTTTTCTGTAAATTCCGCCTCGCCTGGGCCGGAGGGGATGTAGTATTCTCCCATTATTCCCAGTCCTCCCTGGGTTCGGTATAGCCGGGGATATATTCCTTTATTCGCCCGAATAGCTCAGGGGAGACTGTGACCTCCGCCTCTATGCCATCGTCGGTATATTCCATGCTGTGTATGACCGCCTCACGGTTAAGGGTGTCCACCAGGGCGGAGGCGGCATAGGGAAGGCGAAGGCTTACCCGGCGCTTGCCCCGGTCCAGCATTTTGGAGAGCTTTTCCACCAGCTCTGCCGCGCCCTCTCCGCTCTTGGCCGAGATGCACACCACGTCTTCCCCGTGGGGCAGAATACCGATATAGGCATCGCACTTGTTGTATACACGGATGCAGGGAGTAGCCTGGGCCCCCAACTGGAGGATGAGCCTGTCCACAACACGGGCCTGCTCCACCCACTCGGGGTTGGAGATGTCGATAACGTGGAGCAGCACGTCGGCGTAGCTCAGCTCCTCCAGAGTGGCCTTGAATGCCTCTATAAGATGTGTGGGGAGTTTGCGGATAAAACCCACGGTGTCGGAGAGCAGGACCTCCTGAGTTTCGTCGATCCTGAGCCTGCGGGTAGTGGTGTCCAGCGTGTCGAACAGCCTGTCATTTGCGGGAATGTCCGAACCGGTGAGGCAGTTTAAAAGGGTGGACTTGCCTGCATTGGTGTAGCCCACCAGGGCAACTACGGGCATGGCGTTTTTCTCCCTTTTCCGGCGCTGGGTGCTGCGCACCTTGCGCACGGCGGCCAACTCCTCCTCCAGCTTCTGTATCTTCCGGCGGATGTGCCGCCGGTCAGTCTCCAGCTGGGTCTCACCTGGGCCGCGGGTACCTATTGGAGAGGAGCCGCCGGAGGCGGTCTGACGCACCAGATGGCTCCACATACCGGTGAGCCTGGGCAGCAGATACTTGTATTGAGCCAGCTCCACCTGGAGCTGGCCCTCTCTTGTCCGGGCCCGCTGGGCAAAGATATCCAGTATAAGGCCGGAGCGGTCCAGCACCTTTACCCCCAGTTCCTCTCCCAAAACCCTCATCTGAGAAGGGGAGAGCTCGTTGTCAAAGACGGCCAGATCACAGTCATTGGCTTCTATCAGCTCTTTCAGCTCCCTGACTTTGCCGTCGCCTATGAAGCTTCGGGGGTCGGGGCTGGGACGGCTCTGCATAACTATTGCCACACTCTCGCCCCCGGCGGTCTCCACCAGGGCGGCCAGCTCCTCCATGGATACCTCCGTGGAGCGCTCGTGTTCGTCCATGCTGGCGGCGGACAGACCTGCCAGGACGGCTCTTTCTTTTTTTGTCTGAATATTTTCCATATTGCTCAAGCAGCGCCTTTCTCGCCCCTCTGGGGGAGGCTGGGGGTCTCCACCGGGGGCACGGGATCATTGCCAGCGCCGTAGCGCCAGATGCGGCAGACGGCGGCGATGAATTCCTCGTCGCTCATGTCCTCTCCGCAGGTAAAGCTCAACAGCACCTGCCGCTGCAGCTCCAGATCTTCGCCTTCTTCCAGAGCCGACTCCAGCCTGGAGACGGTGGAGAAGTAGCCCGTAGGCAGCACCAGGGCCTGGGCATAGCGCACATCCCCCAGCTTCATCAGCAGGAAGCTGCTGAGGTAATAGGAGGAGGGCCTGGGCGAGCTGCCCTGGGGAAAGGCCGCATGAGGTACCAGCTGGAAATTGTATATCTTTGCCAGCGTGTTATAACTGCACAGCTCCGCCATGACGGTGATGCCCTTGCTCTCATTGCCGTTGGAGGGCAAATAGACATACTCCACATAGGCGTTCTCCTGGAGAGCGCCCTGGGAGTCCAGTATCACCTGATGGCTGGTCTTTTTCAGGCTGAGCGGCTTATATTGGCTGCGGCTCTCGGTGAAGATGGAGCCGGGCAGGAACTCTGCACCAAAAAGCTTGAGGCTCTCGCTGTGGCTCAGCTCCTGCTCAAAGCGCTCGCCGGATACTCCGGGATCGGACATGTTGAAGGAGAGAATGTCGTTCCATATATAGTTTTCCGGCGAGGAAGTGCTGAACACCGGTGCAGAGGTGGGCGTTGGCGTGGGGGCCGAGTCCACCTGTGGCATCTCCCAAGGGCCGGTATCGCCGCAGCCGGAGAGCAGGCAGACTGCCAGCAGCAGCGGTATAATTATCCTTTTCATAGTTACCTCATGGAAAGAAGTTATTTTATTAAATAATTATACCCCATTTTGCCGGTATAGGCAACATCAAATAAACAGACGCCTCCGGCGCTTGCGCCGCATGAAGTCCCCCTTGGCCTCCACCAGAATGATATCGCTGCCTATGCGCTCAATACAGCTCCAGGGCAGCACATAGTCGTCCTCACGGCCCAGCAGACCAAACATTTTTGCCCGGCCGGGGGTGATAAGGGATATGATGCGCCCGTCGGTGTCGTCGAATTCCAGGTCGCAGATATAGCCCAGACGCAGCCCGGTATGGATGTCTATTACCTCTCTGTAGCGAAGGTCTGAAAAATAACTGAGCATAAAGCCTCCCCCCTCATATAAAAGAGTATATAAGGGAGAAGGCTTGTATTATGAGACGACAGGGCGGCGGGCAGTCATTTTATTGCTGCGCTCTTGGTTCCCTGGCCTTAGGTATGGATATGGTCAATATGAGGGAGTCCTCCGTCTCCTCCCGGCGCACTCCGGCGGCGATGCCCCCCTGCTTCATAAGATCTATGCTCCGGGACAGGGTGTTGAGGAAAACCCGCACATCCTTTAAAACAAAGGTGCGCCTGCCCTCCGGCTTTTCTGCTTCTACAGCTTCTTCCTGACGCCTTTCCAGAAGTGCATCCACATAGGCGTCGGCGGCGGCTACCGTAAGACCGTTGTCGATCATGTACAGCAGGGCTTCCCGCTGCTCCTCGGCCCCGGGCAGACGCAGCAGTGCCCGGCCGTGGCGCTCACTGAGCCCGTTTTCCCTGAGACTGTCCAGCACGTCCTGAGGCAGCTTCAGAAGGCGCAGCTTGTTGGCCACGGCGCTCTGGGACTTGCCTATGCGCCGGGCGGCCTCCTCCTGACTCATGCCGAACATGCGTATGAGCTGGTTAATGCCGTTGGCCTCTTCAATAAAATCCAGATCCCTGCGCTGGAGATTTTCTACCAGGGCGATAAGGCTGGCATCCTCCATGTTCACATCCAGCAATATGCAGGGCACCTCCCGGAGTCCCGCCAGCTTGGCCGCCCTGAGCCGCCGCTCCCCGGCCACCAGCTCGTAGCGGCTGCCCCGTATCCTCACGGACAGGGGATTTAATATACCGTAGTCCCTTATGCTTCGGCTCAATTCCTCCAGAGACTCGTCATCAAAGAGTTTGCGGGGCTGGACAGGATTGGGATATATGTCCTCGGTGTTGAGATAGATTATGCCGCCCCGTCTCAGAGCGGGCCGGCTGCGTATAGCCTGCATGGCCATGCCTCCTTATCTTGTGGTCTGTAATGAAAGCATACACTGGATATTGTGCGAATGCAGGGGAAAAAAGCCGCGTCCCGCCGCGAAGAGCAAATTTTTTAAGCAGGGCCGAAAAAACGCGGGTTCCGGGTGAAAACTGCGGGAAAAAGAGAAGAGAGAGAAAATAAAAAATTTAGTGATTTATCACGCTAATGCGTTGACAAATTACCGGCGCGGTGCTATTATTGCTTTATCCTTTAAAAGGGTGAGAAAATGTTGAGGTGATTTCAATGAAAAAGATATTTGCGCTGGCGCTTGTCCTTCTTGTGGCCCTCAGCTGTGCCGCCTGCGGCAGCAGCGGGGAAAAGGATCTGCTTACGGAAATAAAGGAACAGGGCTATATAGAGCTTTGCACCGAGCCCTATTTTGCCCCAAATGAATTCATAGACCCCACCAAGACCGGGGATGAGCAGTATGTGGGCATGGATATTGAGATAGCTCAGTACATTGCCGACAAGATCGGTGTTGAGCTCAGGATAGTCCCCCTGGACTTCACTGCCGTGCTGGCGGGTATAGCCGACGGCAAATATGACATGGCCATCTCCGCCATAGCCTATTCCCCGGAGCGGGCCTCCGCCATGACTCTCTCCAACGTGTACCAGACTTCCGACGGCTACGGCTTTATGGTGCGCGCCGAGGATGCGGACAAATATAACTCTATAGAGGATCTGAAAGACGCCGTAGTTATCACTCAGTCCGGCTCTGTGCAGGAATCCCTCTACAACGAGAATGTGACGGAGTGCAAGGAGTTCAAATTGGTGGCCAATATGACCGACGGCTATCTGGCGGTGGCGGAGAATAAAGCGGATGTGTGCATCTGCTCCACCGAATCCGCCCAGCTCTATGCCGATGCCAACGGCGGCCTGTACATTCCGGAATTCCGTTTCGATATAGACCCCAACATGAACGGTACCGTGGTGGCTCTGCCCCCACAGGGCAGCGAGAGCCTGCTGGAAGTGGTGAACGAGGCCATTGCCGAGCTCAACGAGCAGGGCCTGATAGAGCAGTGGAATGAGGAATACACCGCTTATGCCTCTGCTCTGGGCATCGAATAAGACACAAATTCTGACTGAGCAGTCAACGGGAGCTGGAACTGATGGATAAGATAATAGGCCTGCTGGAAAAATATTATCCGGTATACCTGCAAGGCCTCTGGGGTACACTGTGGATCTCCGCCGTCACCGTGCTGTTGGGCACGGTGCTGGGGGTGCTGATAGCCGTAATGCGCATGAGCCGGTCAAAGGCCCTCAACGGTATTGCCGGGGCCTACATAGAGATACTGCGGGGAACACCCATACTATTGCAGCTGTACTTTTTCTGGATAGGATTGCCGAAGCTCCTGCCCTTTCTGGAGCTGAGCGACACCCAGTGCATTGTGGTTGCTCTGGTGATAAACGCTTCTGCCTATATCGCCGAGATCATCCGGGCGGGCATAGGTGCCGTGGACAAGGGCCAGTGGGAGGCGGCCCGGAGCATCGGCCTCACTGAGACGCACCTGATGACCCATGTGATAATGCCCCAGGCGGTGAAGAACATCCTCCCTGCCCTGTGCAATGAGTTCATAACTACCGTGAAGGGCACCTCCCTGGCTTCGGTGTTCTTCGTGGGTGAGCTGATGACCAGCTACCGCAGCGTCCAGGCGGCGACCTTCCTGGCCCTAGAGTCCCTGACAATAGTGGGCATCATATATTTCCTGCTGAACCTTATCCTGTCCCGGCTCCTGCGAGTCCTTGAAAGGAGGATGACTGCCAGTGACTGAGGAGATCATCCGTACCGAAAACCTGACTAAAAACTTCGGCAGCCTGGAGGTGCTCAAGGGCATCTCCACTACCATCCGCCGGGGGGAAGTTGTATCCATTATAGGCCCCTCGGGAGGCGGCAAGTCCACCTTTCTCCGTTGCCTGAACCTGCTGGAGGAGCCCAGCGGCGGCAAGGTCTTTTTCAAAGGTCAGGACATTACCGATAAAAAGCTGGATATCTGTAAATTCCGCCAGAGCATAGGCATGGTGTTCCAGAACTTCAACGTCTTCCCCAATATGACGGTGCTGGAAAACATCACCCTGGCCCCGGTGCTGGAGAAGAAGGTGCCCAAGGCCCAGGCCCGGGAAGAGGCCATGGCCCTGCTGCGCCGGGTAGGCCTGGAGGACAAGGCGGAGGAATATCCCCGGAAGCTCTCCGGCGGTCAGAAGCAGCGTCTGGCCATAGTCCGGGCTCTGGCCATGCAGCCGGAGGTCATGCTCTTTGACGAGCCTACCTCCGCACTGGACCCGGAGATGGTGAAAGAGGTTCTGAACGTCATCATGGACCTGACCCGCAGCGGCATGACCATCCTCATCGTCACCCATGAGATGGGCTTTGCCCGGGAGGTCTCCGACCGGGTGCTCTTCATCTGCGACGGAGTTATAAAGGAGGAGGGCAGCCCCGACCAAATATTTACCTGCCCCCACGATCCCAGTACCATTAAATTCCTGAGTATGGTATTATGAGCGGGAGATAAAATTTTAAGGAGACGAGTCAATGACACAAGTGGAACAGATAAAAGAACTGGTGGCCAAAAATGCCGATACCACCGTGGCCTTGGCAAAAGAAATATGGGGCTATGCGGAACTGAGCTATGAGGAGTTCCGGTCTTCCTCGGCCCTTGTTGAGGCGCTGAAGGAGCAGGGCTTTGAGATAGAGGAAGGCATAGCCGGTATGCCTACAGCCTTCAAGGCCAGCTTTAAAAACGGCAGCGGCAAGCCCGTCATAGGCTTCCTGGCAGAGTACGACGCCCTCTCCGGCCTGAGCCAGAAAGCCGCCTGCCCCAAGCAGGAGGCAATTGAACCCGGCGGCTCCGGCCACGGCTGCGGCCATAACCTTATCGGCGCCGGCTGCTATGCCGCCGCCGTAGCATTGAAGGAGTACTTCATCACCCATTCCATTGACGGAACCGTGGTCTTCTTCGGCTGCCCCGCCGAGGAGGGGGCCGGCTCCAAGCAGTTCATAGCCCGGGCCGGCTACTTTGACGATGTGGACTTTGCCTACACCTGGCATCCGGCCACGGTGAACGAGGTGGGCTCCAAGGGCAGCGTGGCAATCATGGGTGCAAACTTCATCTTCGACGGTGTGGCAGCCCATGCCGGCGGTGCCCCCCATCTGGGCCGCAGCGCCCTGGACGCGGTGGAGCTGATGAACGTGGGGGCAAACTACCTGAGAGAGCACATGATAGATGCCGCCCGCATACACTATGCCTATTCCGACCCCGGCGGCACCGCCCCCAACGTGGTGCAGAGCCATGCGGTGATAAAATATGAGGTCCGGGCCCCCAAGGTAAATCAGGTCCAGGAGCTCTTTACCCGCCTGGTGGATGTGGCAAAGGGCGCCGCCCTGATGACCGGCACCAAAATGCAGTACGAGATAACCATGGCCTTCTCCGACTATGTGCCCAACCGTACCCTGGGCGTGCTGATGGATGAGTGTATGCGTGAGCTGGGGGCGCCGGAGTGGACGGAGGAGGAATACTCCCTGGCTACAGAGTTCCTGCGTACCTATAACCGCTCCACCATGCTGGGCATAAGGGAAAGCCTGGAGGAGTACTTTACTCCCGATGAAATGGACAAAGCCCTGCAAAAGCCTTTGGACAATGTGATCCACCCCTTCAACCCCAAGGAGACGGGCTACAGCTCCGGCTCCACCGACGTGGGGGATGTGGGATACGCCACCCCCACGGTGATGATACATGTGGCCACTGCCTGCCTGGGCAATGTGGGCCACTCTTGGCAGAATACCGCTTTCTCCTGTTCGGACATAGGAATGAAAGGTATGCTGAGAGCGGCAGAGATGCTGTGCCTGGGAGCACTGCGTACCCTGGAACAGCCGGAGCTCATAGACAAGGCCAAAGAGGAGCTGAAACGCAAAAACGGCGGCGGCTACAGCTGCCCCCTGCCGGATTACGTAGAGCCGCCCATAGGGAAATACTGAATAACCTGAGGGAAGTTGCCCCGGGAAAAGGCAAGCCCGCTCTTGCTTTTTCCCCGGGGATCTGCTATACTTCCAATGATATATGAAGCTGCCACCGGGCAGCGGGTGAATTTTGCATCCGTTTGTACGTCGTTAGGTCTTTGAAGACGTACAGGGGATGCTTTTTTTGGAGGTATTTATGGGCGGAACAAAGTCTGTTTTTCGCTATTTTACTAGAACCGAGGCTGCGCTTTGGTGCTTTTCCGTGCTGCTTATCAGTCTTGCCTTTATGGGTTTTGACGGTGAAAATTACCTCAGCCTCTGCGCTTCGCTGTTGGGGGTAACATCTCTTATACTTTGCGCCAAAGGAAACCCCGCGGGACAGCTTTTGATGGTGTTGTTCAGCATGCTGTACGGCTATATATCCTACAGCTTCGCATATTACGGGGAAATGCTCACCTATATGGGGATGACGGCGCCCATGGCGGTCGTTGCTTTTGTGTCCTGGTTCAGGAACCCATACAAAGGAAACCGGGCAGAGGTGAAGGTAAACAGGCTGGGCAGGCGGGATATGATTTTGATGCTGATTCTGGCGGTGCCGGTAACAGTGTTTTTTTATTTCGTTCTGGAGGCTTTCGGTACTGCTAATATCGTTCCCAGCACAGTCTCCGTTACCACCAGCTTTGTTGCCGTCTATCTGACATTTCGACGCAGCTGCTGGTTTGCCCTGGCCTATGCTCTCAACGACATGGTGCTCATAGTGCTGTGGGGCCTTGCCTCTCTGAAAGACAGCTCCTACGTGTCGGTGCTGGCATGCTTCGCCGTGTTTTTTATAAATGATCTCTATGGCTTTTACAGATGGACGAAGATGCAGCGCCGCCAGGAGGCGGACTGAAAATCACCTAATATGCAAGCAGAAAATATGGAAACAGCCCCCGGACGTCTGATCGTCGTCCGGGGGCTGTTGAGTTCGTTGTATCTACTTTTGAAGCACTGCCTTATTCCACGCTTATCATATAGTAATAGACAGGCTGACCGCCGTTGACTATGCTGATGTCGGTATCGGGGAAGCGGGCGGCAATGACTTCGGCTGCCCGGTTGGCGTCTTCCTCCACTACGTCGGCCCCATAATACACGGTGATAAATTCCGGATCCAATTTGCCGAAGGCATCAACCATGTCCGTCATGAGGGCATCCACATCAGGATAGCTGCCCAGCAGGGCACCGTCCAGCAGGGCCAGATGCTCACCGGCCTTGATGTCATGGCCGTCAAAGTCCGAATCACGGGCGGCATAGGTGACCATGGCGGTGTGGACGTTCTTGGCTGCCTCACCCATGACTTCCACCAGAGCCTCCTCGCTCTCGTCGGGGTTAAAGTTCAGCAGGGCGGAGATACCCTGAGGCACGGTTTTCGTGGGCATGACCACCACTTTCTTTTCGCTGAGGGGTATGCACTGCTCGGCGGCCATGATTATGTTCTTGTTGTTGGGGAAAACGAACACGGTAGAAGCGGGAGTGCGGTTTATCTCCTTTAGAATGTCGTCGGTGGAGGGGTTCATGGTCTGGCCGCCGGTAACGATGCCGTCGGCTCCCAACTCCCGGAACAGATCCTCCATGCCCTTGCCGGCACAGACGGTGACAATGCCGTATTCCTTCTCAGGTTCCGCCACTGCGCAGCCCTTCTCCAGCTCCTCCTCAACCTGCTCCAGGTCGTCGGTGCTCTGGACATGTTTGCCGGCCAGCAGATCCTCGTGCTGGGTGCGCATATTTTCGATCTTTGCAAGCTCCAGCACACCGAACTTCTGGGCCTCATTAAGGGCGTTGCCGGGAATGTTGGTGTGGACGTGGACCTTGAAGGCTTCGTCATCCTCGCCTATGACAAGACTGTCACCTATGCTGTTGAGGTACTTGCGCAGAGGCTCCAGATCTACCTCCGGCTCATTTTTGCGCACGATGAAAACGGTGTCGAAAGCGAAGGTGATATCCTCAGTGTCAAAGACCTCAAAGGCGGTCTCCGGGGCCTCGGCAACCTTGGAAGCCTCGGAGGGGGCAACGACTTCGCCTCTCAGGGAGGCCAGCATGGCACCCAGAATGATAAGATAGCCCTTGCCACCGGCGTCCACCACACCTGCCTTTTTCAGCACGGGGTTGAGGTTGACGGTGTCCTCCAGGGCCTCTTCGCCGGCCTTGATGGCGCAGACGAAGCAATTTTCCAGACTGGCACCGGCGGATGCGGCCTCGGCAGCAGCGGCGGAGGCAAGGCGTGACACGGTGAGTATGGTGCCCTCGGCAGGCTTCATAACAGCCTTGTAGGCGGCCTCCACACCGTCCTCCATAGCGCCGGAAAACTCCACGGCTCCCGCGGTCTCGGTGCCTTTCAGACGCCGGGCAATACCACGAAACAGCAGGGAGAGAATAACGCCGGAGTTACCCCTGGCGCCCCGCAGCAGGGCGGAGGAGACACAGTCGGCGGCAGCGGCGATGGTATCGAAATTTTTCTTGCGCAGCTCGGCGGCGGCCTTGTTCATGGTCAGACCCATGTTGGTGCCGGTGTCTCCGTCGGGCACGGGGAAGACGTTCAGATCGTTTATCATCTGGGTATTTGCGGCAAGAGCTGCATCGGCGCAGAGGATCATCTCTTTAAATGCAGCGGCATCTATATAGTCTCTCAAGTAAAAAGCACCTCCGGTGGGGGATTATCCGATGATAGTATCTATATACACATCCACCTTTTTCACGGGAACGCCGGTGGACTTGGAAAGCTTGTAGCTGACCTCGCTCATGATGCTGCGGGAGACGGCGCAGATATTCACACCGTGGTCAACGCCTATGTGCAGTTCCAGGGAGATGCTGCCGTCGTCATTGAAGCTGACATCCACGCCCTTGGACATGGATTCCCTGCGCAGAAGCTGCAGAGGGCCACCCTCTTTGCTGCGCCCGGCCATGCCTTTTACTCCGAAGCAGCTGGTAGCCGCATCGCCGGCCAGATTCATAAACACCTCGCTGGTAATGCTGATATTGCCCATGTCATTGGTAATGTTCACCATTTACCGACAGCTCCTTTCTAAAACACTTGTATATACAAATCACTGAAAATGTCCGGGCTCTGGGCCAAGTGGCCATAAAACCGAGAACACATTATAATACAAAACCCTGAAAAGCACAAGGAGAAATTGCAGATTATTCAAAAATTTAAAGCTTTTATCAGGAATCCCATAAATGCCGTAAACAGACCCGGTGAAGAGACCCTAAATTCAGCAGTTTTCTACAAGATTTTTCTTGATATAACGTGTTTACAATTTGACATTTTAATGCTAAAATTATACTGCTTATGATTATGACCAAACATATTCATGGGTAGTGTGCAATAATTTTATTATGGAGATGACAATAGACATGCAGAGACACTTCAAGACGATGGACGGCAACACTGCAGCCGCCCACGTATCCTACGCATTCACCGAAGTCGCAGCTATCTACCCCATCACTCCCTCCAGCCCCATGGCCGACTATGTGGACCAGTGGTCCGCTGCCGGCCGGAAGAACATCTTCGGCTCCACCGTGAAAGTCCAGGAGATGCAGGCTGAGTCCGGTGCTGCCGGCGCTGTCCACGGCTACCTGAATGCAGGTGCCCTGACCACCACCTACACCGCCTCCCAGGGTCTGCTGCTGATGATCCCCAACATGTACAAGATCGCCGGCGAGCTGCTGCCCGGCGTGTTCCACGTCAGCGCACGTACCGTCGCCAGCC
>ERZ827478.1918-NODE-1918-length-12355-cov-3.526829_pt1 | contig 12355 bp, 12 predicted proteins | sample MGYA00519705_ERZ827478 | MGnify/ENA primary metagenome ERZ827478 (study PRJEB31778, sample SAMEA3449318) | human gut metagenome | biome: human gut; feature: human-associated habitat; material: faeces | place: United Kingdom | collected 2010/2012 ... | reverse complement strand
ACTGCGGCTTTGGGAACATGAGCCGCCAATTCCACCGGGCTATTATGGAGCATTTGCGCCGGGATAACCGGCCGGGACGAAAGCCCGTACTGGTCAACAGCTGGGAGGCGGCCTATTTTGACTTCGACTCCGAAAAGCTGCTGGAGCTGGCCGGACAGGCAGCCGAATTGGGCATAGAGCTTTTCGTCCTGGACGACGGATGGTTCGGCAGACGCAACAGTGACCTGGGTGGCCTGGGAGACTGGTGGGTGAACCGGGAGAAGCTGCCCGGCGGGCTGGAGGCCCTTGTGCCCAAAATCAATGCCCTGGGCATGGAGTTTGGACTGTGGATAGAACCAGAAATGGTATCCGAGGACAGTGAACTGTACCGGCAGCATCCCGACTGGGTGCTGTGCGCTCCGGGGCGTGAGCCTGTCCGGGGCAGGAGCCAGCTGGTGCTGGACTTCACCAGAGAGGAAGTCAGGGATTATATATACCGGGAAATAAGCCGGGTCCTGTCCTCTGCCAACATCAGCTATCTCAAATGGGATATGAACCGCAGCCTTACCCAGGTGTGGTCTGCGGGATTGCCAGCTCAGCGCCAGGGCGAGGTATATCACCGTTATGTGCTGGGCGTGTATGAACTGCTGGAACGTTTCCACCGGGACTATCCCGGAATACTGATTGAGGGCTGCTCCGGCGGCGGCGGGCGTTTTGACGCTGGCATGCTGTATTATACGCCCCAGATCTGGTGCAGTGACAATACCGACGCCATTGACAGGCTGAGCATACAATACGGCACTTCCTTTGCCTATCCGCCCTGCACTATGGGAGCTCATGTCTCTGCCGTCCCCAACGAGATAAACCGACGCAGGACCCCACTGGAGACCAGGGGTACGGTTGCCATGGCCGGGGTATTTGGATACGAGATGGACCTGTGTAAGACAAGCCCGGAGGAAAGGGAGATTATTGCCCGCCAGATATGCCGTTATAAGGAGTGGTGGGATCTGGTGGAGCAGGGAGATTACTACCGTCTCAGCGCACCGGGGGAGGCTTTTACCGCCTGGGCACATATATCCCGGGATAAACGCCGGGCCCTGGTTAGCCTGGTCACCGGGCCCACTCATGCTGCACCTCCTTTTATGAACCTGCGAATCAGCGGCTTGGAGCCTGGCCTGAATTATCGTATCAATGGAGCCGAGAGTTTCCCGGGAGACCTGCTGATGTATGCGGGTTATCCTCTGCCCCTGTTGCTGGGGGATTATCAATCCATGCAGCTGTATCTGGAAGCGGAGTGAGGAGAAAAAAAGGCTGACCGTTTTAGGTCAGCCTTTTGATGGGAGAAGCTTGTTCTGCTCTCTCCACTCTCTTGGGGAAATGCCGTAGCGCTTTTTGAAGGCCCGGGAAAAGTGCAGCTGATTGGGGTAGCCGCATACGGCGGCGATATCCCCTATGGAAGCGGAGCTGGTCTTCATAAGTTCCGTGGCCTTGGACAGGCGCATGCGTATGAGAAATTCCTGGGGCGGGCAGCCCATGTTATCCCTGAACAGCTTGCTGAAATAGCTGCGGTTGAGCTTGCATACATCTGCCAGCTCTTCCACTGTCAGGTCTTGCTGATAGTGCTGCTCCATGTAGGTTATGGCCTCCTGGATATAGAAATCCTGGATCTGCCCCCGGGAGGCGCTGCGCCTTGTGGAAGAGGATTGGATCAACCCATCCAGAAATAAAAACAGATGACCTATCAAATGAAGGGTGGAGGCCTTGGGATTGTCCGCTATATGCAGCATGGTGTCCCGTACCTGCTCACCCTGAGCGGCTGTCTGAGGGACATAAATGGGGTTTCGCTCGTCAAGCCCGGCGTGGGTCAGATACTCGGTGACACGCAGGCCGTCGAACTCCAGCCAGACATATTTCCATGGACGGAGCTTGTCGGCACAGTAGGTGTTCACCTGGCCGGGACAAATGAGAAAGCCCTGGTTTTCCACCAGATCGTAGCGCCGTGTCACCCCGTCTGAGCCGGTGGAATCCAGAAAGCCAAGGCCGGAAATCACGTAATGAAATAAAAAATGGTTCCTCACAAAGGGACCGAAGGAATGCAGGGGGGCGCACTGCTCCCAGCCGTATTGATACAGACGCAGGTCAAGAAAGTTTTCGTTGGGGAAAATCGAGAAGGAGAGCTGATCCACGGACTCACTTCCTTTCTTGGTGTGCCTTGCCGGATAAAAACATTATAGCATAAAAGCTGCCGAAAATAAAGAGGAACAGAGACTTTTGCCTTGTGTTGCTTTGCGCCGGACAATAAGGGCCGGATAATGAAAAGGAGGATTTTCCGTGACTGTATTTGAGCGCCGCCTTCAGGAGCGGCGGGACGAGCTGGAGTGGCTGTATATGGAGCTCTACGATGACAGAGCCATGCTCAACGAACTTGAGCGCCGGATGCAGGAGAGCTGCTCGGCGCGTCCAAAGGGCCTTAAACTGCTGGACAGCCGCAGGGAGAAAGACCCAAATTGGTTCAGAGCCGGTAAGATGCTGGGGATGACCATGTATACCGACCTCTTTGCCGGAAGCCTCCCGGAACTTGAGGAGAAGCTGGATTATCTGGCCCAGCAGGGCATTACCTATCTGCATCTCATGCCACTGCTTAAAATGCCCCACCCGGACAACGACGGGGGATATGCAGTGGAGGACTTTGATCTGGTAGACCCCGCTCTGGGCAGCAACGAGGATCTGAGCCGCCTCACCGCGGCCATGCGGCGCCGGGGTATGAGCCTGTGCCTGGATTTTGTCATAAACCACACTGCCGATACCCATCCATGGGCGATGAGAGCAAAGGCCGGGGAGCGGGAGTACATGGAGAGATATATCTGCTTTGACAGCCCGGATGTGCCCCGGGAAATGGAAAAGACCATCCCCGACGTCTTCCCTGAGACTGCACCGGGCAGTTTCATCTATCAGGAGCAGATGGGTAAATATGTGTGCTCCTCCTTTCATCCCTACCAGTGGGACCTGAACTACCGCAATCCTGCTGTTTTTAACGACATGGTAGGCAGTATGCTCCATCTGGCAAATCTTGGGGTGGAGGTGCTGCGCATGGATGCGGTGCCATACCTATGGAAAGAGATAGGCACCAGTTGCCGCAACCTTCCAAAGGTACACACTATCATGCGTATGATTCGCCTGATAATCGAGACTGTATGCCCGGCCGTTATACTGAAAGGTGAAGTGGTCATGGCGCCTAAGGAGCTGGCACCTTATTTTGGAACCGCAGATAAACCGGAATGTCACCTGTTGTATAATGCCAGTACCATGGCTACCCAGTGGAGTGCCCTGGCCAGCGCAGATGTGCGTCAGCTGAAAAAGCAGCTGGACGACCTGCACAGCCTGCCTGCCCACTGCTGCTTTGTGAATTATCTGCGCTGCCACGACGATATAGGCTGGGGGCTCAATGAGGATTACGGGAAGAGCATAGGAATAGACCCTGTGGCCCATAAAAGGTACCTTTATGAGTTCTTTGAAGGAAGTTTCCCAGGCAGCTTTGCCCGGGGCGAGCGTTATAACTATAATCCTATCACTCAGGATGCCCGTAGCTGCGGTACTACTGCCAGCCTGTGCGGCGTGGAAAAGGGGCTGTACGAGGGAGACCAGGCACAAGTGGATATGGGCATCAGACGTATATTGATGATGCACGCCGCCATGATGTGCATGTCGGGTTTTCCCATGCTCTCCAGCGGAGATGAGATAGGGCAGCTGAACTGCTATGACTATCATGAGGCCCCCAGCCGCCGTGAGGACAGCCGTAACCTTCACCGCAGCAAATTCGATTGGGAAAAGGCGGCCCTGAGAAATGTACCTGGCAGCTTGCAGGAGCGCATATGGGATGGCCTGAGGCAGCTGGAGAAGCTGCGGGCCCAGCAGCCCTGCTTTAAAAGCGATGCCTGGGTCAGCACCTGGTACACCGCCTGCGACCAGGTGCTTGCCCTGGTGAGAAAAACAGATAACGAGACTCTTGTTTGCCTTTTCAATTTTTCCGGAGAGAGCAGGAGAGTGCATCTGCTGTCCATGGAAGGGCAATTCATTGACCTCATTACCGGGGAGACCGGGGCCTGCAACGACAGGGATATGCAGCCCTATCAGTATTGTCTCTGTCTGAGGAAAGGCTGAAGATAATAAAATAAGTTATAATTAAAACCAAGCACAGCGGCCTTGTAAACTCCAGGCAATTGTGCTTGGTTTTTGATTCATAAATTCAAATGTGGGGGCAAAACAATGCCGGACAGATATTTGCAAACGCCGACAGATCTGCGCTGCCTGTTTTGTCTACTGGTAGAACAGGGCTAGCCAGTACCAGTTCCGGTACTTCCGAGGGATTATCCCCAAAAAGTTGATCATTAGAATAAAAATACTGGCTTACAATTTCTGCTGTTTCCCTGTTATAAGAATGCAGGATAATCATGCCCTCTTTAACCTGAATAAAATAGGAGTCCAGTCTGCCGCTGGTGCCTAAACCGCTGCTATAATCCCACAGTACATCCATGTCATGGTAAGAAGACCCGCTTTCAACGACCTCCCGAATGAGCGCTTCTACATCATTTCTGAGAGGAAAGCCATAGACGTAAATGCCGTCTATGACATCCAAAGTTTCAGGGTCATAGAAAAGAAACAGTTTTTTACCTGTGTCAGACATGAGAATAAGGTATGGATCGTATTCAGTGTTATAGCCCCTGGGATCACGGACACACTCAAACTTAAAACTGTATTTAAGCTCATTGAGATTCTCGCACTTGGGCACAATGCTGGTCTCTCCCTTACGGATCATGGTAAGGGCGTCCAGTTCCTCTTCGGAATAATAGTGGGTGATCAAGCTTTCAGCAGGCGTAGTATTATCCGCAGCAGGAAGCCGCAGAGGTCTGAGGGCCAGCAGAACAGCCAAAGCTGTAATAAACAGCAGGCCAAGACAGATAGAAAGAGCAAGCTTTATTCTGCTCAGTTTCATATTTGTTCCTCCGGCAGCAGCACTTGGCGGGGGTTGCATCCCTGAGCCTTGAAATCTGAGAAAAGACAGTCTATGCGTAAAGGGTGGACACATATTAGGTGAATGGGGCTTTGCAGACGCCTGAGAAATTCCAGAGAAACCTTCTTGTGTTCAGCATGGGCTATGTATTTTTCGGAAAAGGGCTCCACCAGTTCGGCCCGACCGGTTATCTGCAGACCGTGGAGATTGCCGAAGCCATCATATTTATCGTAAATTGCCAAGCAAACATTAGAATTTTCACCCAGACCTATGAATTTCTTGCCGCCCTCGCTGAACATCCAGAAACAACCGTCGTGCCAGCTATATTCTATGGGGGTGCAGCGTACAAAGCTGCCGATACCGGTAGCTAAAGCACAGGTGTTGTTGGATAGAATATAGTCCTCCACTATGGATTTCAGCTTTACGGCATCCATGGGAACACTGCCCGCATCTTTCCTTTCCCAGTAATATGCCGCCTCCAGGAGTACCTGATCGGTGTAATAAGAACTGTTTGAAAATGCTTTCATCTGCTTCACACCGCCTATTATTTTAATTATACTATTCCTCAAATAGCCGGTCAACACATGAAGTTAGAGGATAATACCTACAGTATGCAAGCTTGGATATTGTGTTTTGAATAAAACGGAAATATAATTAAATGGCTAAATAAGACAAGGAAATTTCAGGGGTTTCTCCGGGAGGGACAGGGCGAAATGACGGTTAAAAAAATTTGGATGTCTGCGGATACGGCAGGGAAGAGCCGATACGGGCTGCGTGTCTTGGGAAGTGTGCTGGGCATTGCGGCGCTTATGCTGGCCATTACGGGCGGAGGAGCCGTACTGGCTCTCAACTTTGCTGAGGACAGCAGGAAGCTTATTTCGGTGATTTTATGCTTTGGAGCCACGGCACTGGCAGTGATTCTGGCAGTAAAATTGGGGCGGCGTTCCGTTCATGATGCTACGGTGTTTTTCCTTACTGAGGATGACAGGCTGTATGCTGTTGATGCCAGGAACATGGCTAATTACGGCTGCGGGATACCCGGATATGTTTCGGGAGTGATAGAGACACAAAAGATTCTGGAGGAGCTGGCCTGCAAGCTCCGTGTTCCGTCCGGGGCCGACGAGATAATCAAGGTAGAAAGTCTGAAAGAAACACCGCGCTATTATACTATACGCTGCCGGGTGCGGCGTCCCGGCCGACGGAGTTTCCTCCACAATTATTTTTTGGTGAAGGGTTACGAGGACGAAGAACAATTGCTCCGGGAACTGGAGCGGCGAAAAAATTGGCGTAGTTCTCTGGAAGCATCAGACAGCCGGTATCCCCTTTGTATACTGCTCAGTGCTGCGGCATTCGTGTTGCTGACGGTGCTGTGCCTGCTGAGCCATCCGGCATTTGGAATATTGCCCCAGAAGATCTATTTTCCCTGCCTGGGGGCAGATTTTGTTGCCGTAGTTTGCATGGTGTGCTTCCTCATAGCTTTTCGCCGGGGGGAGTGAAAGAGCCGTCCATGCTGCAATAAGCTTGAAGTATTATGCCAATCTGAAAAACGGTGAAAGCTATATCGACGTTAAATGCCGATCCGATTATCTTTGCCTGGAAAACATAGAGGATGAGGAGAAATTTCTGCAAAGGACTTAAAGTTTAATATGAAGGGCAGCCGCAGTTCCTGCATAAGGGCTGGGGCTGCTTTTTTATGTATCTTGCCCCCAGATATCTGCCTCTTGGGGGACGGACGATTGAAAAGCTTTCTTATACTTGTTATTCTGCTGGCAGAAGGGAGGTGATGAGGCAATGGAGCTGCATATAGAATATGGCCCCGGAGAAGTACGGGTCAATATACACGGGCCGGAGAGCAGCCCGGAATTACAGCGTGTACTGGCCATACTGCAATTTGGCAGCGAAAAAATCTGGGCCCAGGATGGGCAGGGGATTACAGCGGGAATATCACCGGATAAAATTGTTTGGGCAGAAACTCTTGAAGATAAACTTTTTATCTACACCGATTCCGCTATGTACAAGGCCGATTGCAGTCTGGCGTCTCTTGAACTGCGCTGGTGGCAGCTTGGCTTGTTTCGCTGCGGTAATCAACGGTGGTAAACCTGAATGCTGTGAAGAGCTTGCGCAGCTGTCCGGGCGGCAGGATAGAAGCCGTAATCCGCACCGGAGAAAAAATAATGATATCCAGGCGATATGTGCCGGCTCTCAGAGAGAAGTTACAGGGGGGAATTTGAATGAAAGCATTTCTGAAAATTTATCGATGGTCCATGGAAATGAAGCTGCGTATGGCACTTTATACCTTCGTGGCAATATTTATAAAGATTGTTTTCAATCTTTTGCAGGGGGAAAACACAATAGAGATTACTGAACTGCTGAGCATGTGGGGGATTAGTCTGCTGTTTGCAATTGCCGAGACAGTGATATTTCCCGGGGAAAGGGACTGTACAAAATGGCGCAGCTTCCTGTGGCTGATTCTGGCTAACATATGCTTTGCAGGGGGAGCAGTACTGTTTAAATGGTTTGCGGGTATTCCGGTCTGGGGAGGCGTTCTGCTGCTGCTCCTGCTGGAGCTTGGCTTGGGAATGATGTGGTTTGGCGACCGCTTTGTGCTGAAGATGGACAGTGCTCAGCTGACGCAGATGTTGAAGGACTATCAGCAGAGAAACAATAGTTGGGATTGAATCCGGACTCTGGGGCTTCCGTTATAAAGCGGAAGCCCCAAAACTTTTTTGCAATGCTACTTATTAGATTGTTGATCGCCTCTGCTATAGTGCATTTCCTGCAAAGTTGATTGTACATAACTCAGGATGATATGTAGGTTTATGTCTCTTTAAACTGCTTGGCCAGGCGGCGAAGTCCACTTTTTATGCAGTGCGAGCTGCGGCTTGGAACCACGCCCTCGGCTCTGGCTATATCCGTAATTGTCATGTCCAGATAAAAGTGGGCATAAATCCGACGGGCCTGTTTTCCCGGCAATGCCATGACTGCGGCGCATAGCTCCGCCTGCTGTTCTCTTTTCTCAATTATCTCTTCAGGCGTGGGTGGGCAGTTGATAATTGCTTTTTCAATACCGTTGCCATAGTCCAGGGAGTACTGGGCCTTGTAGCGATACATACGGCGTTTGCGGGCTGCTTCAGCCCGCCTGTCTTCAATAAACACAGCATATATTTCGTCGCTTACTTCCATGTAAATGTCTGCTTTATAAATACTGGGATAGAGTTCTCTGAGATTTATTGTCTGCATATTGTCCTCCATTTTCAATTAACTTGCCTTATTCCACTGGGTGCCCGGAGGGGAGCGCGACAGTGACATATTCCTGGGATGTATTTGAAGAGGATAATAAATAAATAGCCGGTCTCCAACTGAGGGAGACCGGAGAAAAAATGTAAAATATAAACAAAGCTGCCGCTGAACCGGCCGGATAGTGCCGATTGAAGGCAATAAATTATCTGATATAGTGTATAAATTTTTTTGAACTGACAGAGCTTGCCCCATCTTCCGGATTGACATATTGTCTCATAGGGTATGCACCTCGTTTCCTGAGCCGGTAACCGGCTTTGCCCCTAGGTTCAACTGCGGTACTTAAAAAAGATAACGACCGCAAAACTTAATTTGCAGTTATATAAATCCTGCTGCCCGTAGAAACTAACTGACCTAAAAGTCCGGCTGCAAAGTCTCGGTGCCCCTGTTCGGTAAAGTGCACGCCATCATAGGCCAGGTCTATGTTCCAGCTTCCTGAGTTCGTATAGGAAATTCCAAGTCTGTGGGCAATGAGGCTGTATTGCTCAGGCAAATCCCGGGAGGCATCAACAATGCTATTTTCTCTTACCCATACCCCGGGAATCAAAGGCGGCGGAGCAACAAGCAGAATTTTATCCGAGCCAAGCGATATTGATGTAAGAAACCGCTCCATTTTCCCGGCCGTATTCTCGGCACTGCAGCCCTGCAGCAGGTTGTTGGTACCAAGCATAATGATAAGAAGATCAGTGTCCTCGGGAAAAACTCTGGGTATCTGGGAATTTCCCGTCCGTTTTCACCCTGATTCAAGACCGTCCAGCCAGTTTTATTTCTGAGAATATCCACCCAGCGATTTGAACTTTCATAGCGAGCGCCAAAAAAAGAACGTGGATCATAGCCATAGGTGTTGGAATCACCGAAGCAGATAACTTTCATACCTTTTCATGTCCTCCGAAGGATTTTGTGGATACCGTTGCGACGACTATGCGCCAGTAAAATATGGCGGTATGGATATGCTTTAATGGTACTCAAAGGACTTGATTCCATTATATCTCAAGCGGTTTACCCTTTCAAGTGTGCTTCAGAGACAGGGACGGATGACAAAAAAATTTAGATGCTTATATGGGAGAATATTCCGGCAGCTGAAAATATTATGTTACTTATGGCCGGAGCCTATGTCTGACGCTTGACCTGCATAAGCAAAGGTAAAAATTACAAATTCAATTTGGCGGCGTGGGAGGTCACATAATCCAACAAAAAGGCCGCGATATGCGGCGGAATAACACAGGAGCAATAAAATGGACTCCTGTATTTCTGCATGCATAAAGGAGCGGGAGTCATGTTGCTGCCTGGAAGTAACCACAACAGCTCTATGCTCATATAATATGAAAAAGCTAAGTGTGGAGGTTCCAGCTTCTATGTATTGTAATAACTGCAAGGGCTGCGACGTGGAGGGCTGCTTTCCGTGCCGGATGTGCCTTGTCACAGGCCCGGCCGGCCCCATGGGACCAAGGGGAGCCACAGGGCCTGCCGGACCCACAGGGGAAACGGGCGCTGCCGGAGCTCCAGGACCGGCAGGGGCCAATGGGGCTGCTGGACCTACGGGTCCCACCGGAGCCACCGGCCCTGCGGGACCAACCGGGGCAGTCGGGGCGACAGGTGCTACCGGAGCAGCGGGAGCTGCCGGTACAAAAGGCCCCACAGGGGCGACGGGAGCTACGGGTGCCGTGGGCCCCAGGGGACCCACCGGCCCGACCGGGGCTGACGGGATAGCTGGTCCCACAGGAGCCACAGGTCCTACGGGAGCTACCGGTGGTACAGAACCGAACCCTTATGATCTGTATGTACAGGCAGATGCAGCCCCTGGGGGAGACGGAAGCAAGGCTGCGCCTTTTCAGACAATTGAGGAGGGATTGGCGGCAGCTTTGCCCAACGGAGTGATGCACATATTACCCGGCACCTATCCTGTCGCAGCCCAGCTTGCAGTAAGCACTCCGGGCTTGACCATCAAAGGCTCTGCCGGAGCGCTGATTGTACTTCAGGCGCCTGTAGTACCCTTTCTGATCGATGGGGGAGATGTCACTCTGGACAATCTCACAATGACCAGCGATAACCCATATCCGGTGGAATTTATACAGACTGCCGGCGAGGGAAACCAAATAATAAACTGCCAGATCTATGGGCCGGAGCAGGCAGGGGATTCCTCTACCTGGGTCGTGAACCGGGGCTTCGTGACTCAGGGGAATACCACAAACCTGCTGGTAAGAAACAACATTATCCATACTTTGCGTCAGGCAGCGTATCTAAATCCCGGATCCTCCGGGACGATAGTCTATAATGTGGTGTACGATACCCGGGGCTATGTGGTTGACCAGGCCAGCTTTCTGTTTTCCGGAAATTCCTGGGGAATACCGGAAAATGCGGTGGATATTGCGCTCCTTTCGGGCACTGCCTCAGGTGCACCCTATGATCCACTGTCTGCGCTGGAGGCAAGCAACAGCAACGCCACTGTAAGCGACCAGAGATGAATGCAGACTGCTGCAAGCCTGAACGAGGGAGGTTTTTCATGATAACTATAAGTCTGTGCATGATAGTGCGGGATGAGGAAGATGTACTTGCGCGCTGCCTGGACAGTGTCCGGGAGGCTGTAGATGAGATCATAATTGTTGACACCGGCTCGCAGGATCTCACGAAGGAGATTGCCGGGAGATATACGGATAAAATATATGATTTTAAGTGGTGCGATGACTTTTCCGCCGCAAGGAACTACGCATTTTCCAAGGGCGGGATGGATTACCTGATGTGGCTGGATGCAGACGATATTTTGCCTGAACCCAGCCTGCGCGCACTGATGGATTTGAAAGAGCGTCTTGAGCCCCAGGTCTCGGTGGTTATGATGCCATACCATGTATCCTTTGATGAGCGGGGCAGGCCCTGCTTTGTATATGAGAGAGAGCGGCTTATAAAGAACAACGCGGGATTTTGCTGGAAGGGTGTAGTACACGAGGCTATAACGCCTATGGGAACTATCCTGCACAGCGATGTGGTTATTGAACACCGAAAGTTGAAGCAGGGAGACCCGGACCGAAATCTACGTATCTATGAAAAGCAGCTTGCTTCCGGGACAAAGATGGGCCCAAGGGAAAGCTTCTACTATGCAAGAGAATTGTTTTACCACGGTCGCTATAAAGAGGCCATAGATGAATTTACATATTTTCTTACTCTGCCGGACTCCTGGCTGGAAAACCGCCTGGACGCATGCCGCATGATTGCAGCCTGCTATGACGTGACGGATAGACCGGATGCGGCATTAAAGGCATTACTTGCCAGCCTCTCGGAAGATGAACCCCGAGCGGAGATTTGCTGCGATATAGGCAGGCACTTTATGGAAAGAAAGGAATATAGAACGGCTGCTTTCTGGTATGAAACGGCGGCTTCAAGAAAGGCCTCAATACAAAACGGCGCCTTTGTAAACCGGGATTGCTATGATTATATCCCATACATGCAGCTTTGCGTTTGCTATTATTGGCTGGGTGATATACAGCAGGCAAAAAAATATCACCGTCTGGCTGCCGAAACAAAGCCGGAGGATGCGGCAGTAAAATATAATGAGATTGTCATGGCATCACTTTAAATAGTGTTTGTGCTTGCACGGCTTTTGAAAACTTAGAATAGAAGCAAGAGATAAGAGACGGTCTTGTTCCATACGTATATTGTGGCGGCATCTTATCCCGCAAACTCACAGATGACGATAATTATATTTTTTCCGTATATCTGCACCCGGCCTGTGCATCGATAATTATGTGCGTAGGCTTGCCAGAGAACAAACCTCGTCGAATTTGGACACCCTATGGGTGAATAAGATATGACGAGGTGAGAAAATGCTGGAAACCGCTTTTATACTGCTGATGAACAGTTTACTGCTGATGCTGCGTATAGCTCCGGGGGACTCCTTTCCCAAACCTCTGAGCCGGGAGGAGGAAAGCTTTTATTTGCAGCGCTGGATGCATGGAGATGTTGAGAGCCGAAACATACTGGTAGAGCACAATCTGAGACTGGTGGCCCATATCATAAAAAAATACTTTACCCAGACTGATGACATCGACGACCTTATCTCCATTGGTACCATAG
>ERZ827478.1917-NODE-1917-length-12356-cov-14.133160_pt1 | contig 12356 bp, 10 predicted proteins | sample MGYA00519705_ERZ827478 | MGnify/ENA primary metagenome ERZ827478 (study PRJEB31778, sample SAMEA3449318) | human gut metagenome | biome: human gut; feature: human-associated habitat; material: faeces | place: United Kingdom | collected 2010/2012 ... | reverse complement strand
GCGATTTATTTTTCTCTCGGCAAGGGACTGTTCATAAGGTGACACTTTCCGTTTTGCGAAGCCGTGAAAATTCGATGTGTCCCGTGGAGATGTTCACTGGGCAGCATACGCCGTACACATTTCCGATAATCACTGAGTAGAATTGATTTGTGTTTAGGAGGACAAAGCGACAGATATAATGTTAAAAGTAGCTGCGTGCGCACGCATATTGTGTTATAATACTGGAGGTTAGGAGGAATATATCTATGAAACTATTAAAATGGCTTTCCGTAACAGACCGATTTTACAAAATCTATTTGGACAAGCAACTTGCCCCCTATGGAATCAACAACAGTCAATATATGTTCTTAATCAAAATCTGTCGTTCGCCCGGTATTCTACAAGATTCTTTGTTGAATATGTTCTATGTTCATCCAAGCAATATTGTACGGACGGTTGCGACATTGGAAAAGCAGGGAATGATTACACGTTCTCCCAATGATAAGGATAAGCGGACATGTAAATTGTATCCTACAGAAAGAGCATTGTCTATTATTGACGAGATACAGATGATATGCGAAAAGACAGAAGCTCTTTTATTGCAGGGTATGAGCGAATCCGAGCAGAACCTTTTTATGGATTTCTTAATACAGGCGGGCAGAAATATCACATCGGAACTCCATATAGAGAGAAAGGGGGAGGAGTTCAATGACTGAAAATCCTCTGGGCTATGAAAAAATTTCAAAGCTGTTGAAAAATTTTGCTGTTCCCAGTATTGTGGCGTCTCTTGTCGGCTCAATCTACAATATTGTGGATCAGATTTTTATTGGTCAAGGGGTCGGTTATTTGGGAAATGCAGCAACCAATGTTGCCTACCCGTTTTCTACCATCTGCCTTGCCATTGCACTACTGGTCGGAATTGGCAGTGCTTCCCGCGTTTCCCTCTGTCTTGGACGCAAAGAGCCGAAAGCTGCCGCCAAAGCAGCGGGAAATGGTATTGTTCTGATGGGAATTTTCGGAATTATTTATTTGCTGGTTGGAGAAACTTTTCTGCCTTTGCTCCTAAAGGCATTTGGGGCAACGACAGATGTATTTCCATATGCAAAGCAGTATGCCAGAATAACATTGATTGGAATGCCGTTTCTCATTGTAACGAATGGTATGAGCAATTTGATTCGAGCAGATGGAAAACCAAAGTATTCAATGGTCTGCATGGTTGTGGGAGCTATTATCAATACCATTCTTGACCCCATTTTTATTTTTGTTTGCGATTGGGGAATTGCCGGCGGAGCTTGGGCAACGGTTATTGGGCAAATTTTTTCTTTCATACTCGCACTCCGTTATCTATGGCGTTTCCAAACAATCCATTTTGAAAAAGAGTCGTTTTTATTGGACATTAAAGAAAGCCTGAAAATTTGCAACATGGGGATAAGCAGCAGCTCAAACCAGATTGCAGTTACCGTGATTCAAATCATTCAGTACAATTCGTTGACATATTACGGCGCATTAACAAAATATGGAGCGGATATTCCCTTGGCTGCTTGCGGAATCGTTATGAAAACAAATGCCATAATCCTTGCGATTGTTGTAGGAATCTCGCAGGGAACACAGCCGATTATCGGCTTCAACTATGGGGCAAGGCAATACCATCGTGTACGGGAGGCTTACCTGCTTGCGGTAAAATGGAACCTTGTTGTTTCCACTATTGCTTTCATCGCATTTCAATTTTTCCCGCAATCTATCATTTCGCTATTCGGAAATGGGGACGAGCTGTATTTTGAATTTGCTGTTTTGTTCATGCGTACCTATCTTTTCATGGTGTTGGTAAATGGTGTGCAGTTGCTTTCTTCCAGCTTTTTTACCGCAATAGGAAAATCGTTAAGAGGTGCTCTGTTGGCATTAACAAGGCAGACCTTTTTCTTGATTCCGCTTACCCTGCTGCTCCCGCTTCGTTTCGGAATTATGGGAGTATTGCTAGCGGGGCCTGTTGCTGATTTTTCAGCGTTTGTGCTATCTGTTGTCCTGGTGGGTATAGAATTAAAAAAACAAAAAAAACTCGCTTATAATTTAAGCCACAGCATATAGCTATTATCCACAGCTACTGAGCAAGTGTTATCAATACCGATAACAAAATGATAACATTAGCTTATATATGGAGGCGTTTATGAATCTCCACCTTTTCAGAATTTTATCGTTCTTTCCGTTTCCGATATGCCGCGGATGGAATATCGAATTCTTTTCGGTATTCAGTCACCGTCCGTCGTGACACTTCTATATCCATGGAAGACAGCACTCGACGCAAGCTTTCGTCTGACAAAGGATGCAATTTATCTTCTGCGTCTATAATGCGGTCAAAACAGATTTTCAGCATTCTTTTGTTTACGGGCGCTCCATTTCCTACCTTGCCGCTTACAAACTCCCGAAGCGGGACCGTGTGTCCAGAAAAGAAAATATACTTGTCTTTGATGCCGCGGCTGATGGTACTTTGATGGAAGTGCAATTCTTGGGCGATTTCCTGAACAGACAGAGGAACGGGGGCTGGGACTTGCCCCAAGAGGTATTCTTTTTGTCTGTCCAAAATAAAACGAATCATTTTGATCAGGGTAGATTCTCGTCGCTCCAGATCCTGTTGCATCCTTATGATTCGATGATTTTGATCTTCTAAATAAGCACCTAATTTTGTTGTTTTCTGCTGTTCTATTATAGCAAGATATTCCGGGAGCGGAGAAATTTTAGGCAGAGCCCGCTGGTTGTAAGACACCGTAATTTCCTGGCCCTGGATTTCCACAGCAGCATCCGGAATTATATAGACGGGCAAATCGCTGGACTGCAAAAACCCATTGCTGGGAATCGGGTTAAATGCTTGAATGACTTGACAGTAGCGTTGTGCTTCAGCAAAAGGAATCTTCAGATCTTTTGAGATTTTTTCTATATTTCCTTTCGCCAGAAGGGGAAGATAATCCTGAATGATGTTCAGAGTATATTTGTTAAAATAGGGACTGTGAGCTAATTGGAGGGTTAAACATTCCTCCAGAGAGCGAGCACCCACTCCGGTCGGAGCTAAGCTCTGCACAGCGTACAAAGCCTGCGTGGCCTCTTCCACTGAACTTCCCATGAAGGAAGCCAACAAATCGAGCGGTTCGTCTAGATATCCGCGATGGTCCAGGCTGTCAATGATGTATTCGCACCATGCCGCATAGCGAAATGGAAGATATTTCAAAATTTGTGGAAGCTGTTCCTTCACATACTCTGAAAAGGTTTCCTGATGTTGTATTGAACCGCCATCAGCAGTCTGAGCAGAATCATTTTCATTGGCCGCCTGACGGGACGGGATCACGGTCTCAAAAATGGAACCGGAAAAATCCTCACAAAAAGTCATAAGCGAATTGGAGTCCCCGTTCTGCCAATCTTTATAGAATTGGTCCAGATCTACCATTGGGTTTTCTTCTGCAAACTGGATTAATTCTGCCTGCAGTCCAGCCATTGGTAACTGCAGGATTTTTAGTGATTGTCTCATTTCGGCTGATAGGATTTGTTGCTGGCAATGAATTTGCGATTGTAGCATAGACATCATCTCCTGTCGCAAGTATATTATCGTTTTTTTGCCTGCACATGTGGAACCCACTGCTTGCTTGCAAAGAGCATGGTCTAGTATGGGAGGCTCTGAAACTGATTTTTGCCGAAACATTGAGAAAGACAAATTTGAGGATTGGACCATACAATCAGTTTTTCTTTATTATAGCATACAGGAATCGAAACCGTGCCGCAATATGGTCTCATGATCTGAAATTCCAAAAGCGAACAGCCCGACTCAAATACCATCCTAATAATTGGAAGCATTTGAGCCGGACTGACCGCTATGAGACTAAAAATCTAGTTGAAGCGAGTTTACTTTAAACAAGATCTGGGTCATTAGATTGCACTTTGTCGTTCAGCTTTGACAAAATATCATTGAAGGTCTTTCGGTCAATTTTGTAGAACAAGAAGACAATTCCGCACAGAACAGACAAGATTCCTGGAATTACAGTAAAGAAATTGTTGATGGTGCCGCTGACCAAAGGAGTCTGCGTCACATTCGCTTGGAACCCCAAAACTGCCAGAATGGCCGCCACGCCGGCACTGCCCAATGCAATGCCAAATTTATTTCCCAGCGAGATAACTGCAGACAAAAAGCCGTCGTTTCGAACCCCGGTTTTCAGCTGCCCGTATTCTACCGTGTCGGGAATCACGCCATAAATACCAGAAGCCAAAACCCCTTCAAAGAATTTAGAAATTGCACACAGCGCATAGAATAGTACAGGCGAACCGATAGGTGAGGTAAATCGCATAAGGATCATGGCGATACCGGCTCCGATACATCCATAAGCGGTGACACGCCCCTTATTGCCATCGACATTATACCAAGCTTTAAACAGATAGCAGCCTGCAACGAGAGGGACAAGTCCTACAAGATTATATAGAGACATCAGACCTGCGTCGCCCTGGACATACTTGAAGTAGTAAGTATACATGGAACCTCTTCCGTGGATAAAAAAGCCCCAGAGCAGTTGGCCGCAGAATGCAATCAAAAATGGGCGATTTGCCAACATGGATTTAAATTGAACCCTAAGGGGGTACTTATGCTTGACCGGAGGAGGAACGACTTCCTTCTGCGTCGCAAACACGACTGCGGAACAGCACATAAATATGAGCACAAAAATGACCGCAGTCAGGCGGTATCCCATCGCGGCATCCCCTTTGCCCAAAGCAGAGACCATGGGAATAACGATGATCCCAATTCCGGCAATAGAGATATTGGCAAGGGTGATCCGCATAGTGGACAGCTTCGCCCGTTCGTCCGTATTCTGAGTTAAAACACTGGTCATTGCGCTGTATGGAATATTCACTCCTGTGTAACAGAATACCAGCAGTGCATATGTCACATACATATAGACAATCTTGGATGTATTAGACCAATCGGGGTGTGCCCAGAACGTCAGCACCGTAATGATTGCTGTTGGGAAAGACATCAGCAGCACCCAAGGCCGGTAGCGGCCCCAGCGGGTCCTGGTGCGGTCGGACAGACCTCCGATAATCGGGTCATTGATCGCGTCCCATGCCCGTGCAATCAGCATCAGCAAGGAGACAGCCGCCATTGGGATCCCAAATACATCTGTATAGAAAATCATCAGATAGGATCCCACAAAGGTCCAAACAAAGTTATTTCCGAAATCTCCCAACCCAAAGCAGGCCGCTTTCCAAAAAGGAATCTTAATATTTGTATCCACAGTTTGGATGGATTCAGTTTCTTTCATGGGCGCTCCTCTCTATTCCTTTTTTCATCAATCTGCAGATTCTTAAAATGTAATAATTCCCTTAATATATCCGGGCGGGTTCGTATCCAGCAGCCGGAAGCCTTCGTCAACCCGTTCGAATGGGATACGGTGGGTGATCAATTCCTCTGTGGGGAATACACCCTTGACATAAGCTTCCACTCCGATTTCCAGAGTATGCATGTATTCATTCGTATAATAAGGATGAACCACATGGATAATGGGAGAACGGTACATCATATTGTAGGCCATCTCCTCTGTCCATGTCTCATTTTTTGAATACACAGACGGTGCAAGGATCTTGCCGCGGCCCGATATTTTTGCCACCGAAAGAGCGGTCTGCAATCCGCGCAAGCTCCCGGTGATCTCAACAATACAATCATACATCCTCCCGTGGGTCAGTTCAAACGAGACGTCCTCCACATCCACGTTTTTAGGATTAATGGTCTTGGTCGCTCCGTATTGGACCGCCATTTCCAGGCGCTTTTCATCCAAGTCGATGGCAACAATATCGCCTAGAGCCCGACTTTTCAGTCCGGCAATAACCATAAGCCCCATGAAACCGCACCCTATCACAGCAACCCGGTCTCCCATTTTCGGCTCCACGGCACGCACAATGTTGGCCACGCACATCATCGGCTCACCCAGGCAGGCGTCGATCGGCTTTGATGTCTCCGGGATCTTGATCATTTGTGCGTTGGCTGCTACATTGTAATCCGCAATACAGGTACTGAGTACGCCCGTCACCAAATCGCCCGGTCGGAAACATGTAACGGCACTGCCTACATCCTCGACAACGCATACTGGCTCATGCCCAATTCCCATGGGGAACTGAGGGTTCTTGATCATTGCGTCATAGCCATGTTTGTTTCCGAAGCCCATGGCGCTGGTTCCGCGATATGCGGGGATGTCAGAATGGCACAGCCCTACACTGATAGTTTTATACAGCACTTCATTTTCTTTCAGCTTTGGGATTTCCTCCTGAACAAAATCAAACTGCTTAGGCGCAACCAATACGGCTCTTGTCCTTTTCATCGCGTGTTTTCTCCTTTTCTTCCGACTTTATTTCCGGGAAATTGACTTTTTTGCTGCCACGGCAATGTCCTGGGCAGTAAGGCCCATGACCTGTTTTAAATAGTCAATGGGGCCAACCTCGCCGAATCTGTCCTTGACGCCCACACGCTCAACAGGGACAGGGCAATTGCTGCCCAGCGTCTCACAGACTGCGCTGCCCAGGCCTCCAATAATGTTGTGATTTTCAGCTGTGACAATTGCACCTGTCTCCTGCGCGCAGGTTGTTAAAAGATCTTCATCAATGGGTTTGATCGTAAACATGTCCACCACACGGGCAGAAATTCCATCGGCTGCCAGCAACTCTGCGGCCTCCATCGCTTCGGCGACCATTATTCCAGCGGCAACAATGGTGACATCCGAGCCCGGACGAATCACACAGCCTTTTCCGATGGTAAAATCAGAGCCTTCCTGATAAACTTTGGCCATGGGTTTTCGGGCCATACGGATATAATAGACACCTTGGAGTTTTGCCAGTTGATCCATCAGGTTGACCAACATCACGCTATCGGTGGGTTCTACAATTGTCAATTCGGGGAAGGCGCGCAAAGCCGCAACGTCCTCAAAGGGCATGTGCGTACCCCCATTGAAAGCAGCCATTACGCCAGGATCAGATCCAACCAAGCGAATATTGGCCCCTGCATAGCAGGCAGAAATAAAAATCTGATCATTGGCACGGCGAGCCAAGAACGGTGCAAAGGTATGACAGAAGGGGATCTTCCCAACCGCGGACAAGCCACAGGCGACCCCGACCATATTGGCTTCCTGAATCCCGCAGTTGAACAGCTGTTTCGGGTAGGTTTGTTCCATTTCCTTGTATCCGCCGCCGAGAATGCAAACGCCTAGGTCAGCTTCCAGCTCCATGATATCACGATTTTCACCCATCAAACGCATCATGGTATGAAAATAAGTCTCTGACAGACCGGACGGCTCCATTTCAATCTTGTTCATTACTTGATAGCCCATAAATGTTCCTCCTTTTTTTGTCAAAATCAGGCTTGAAGCGCCTGAAGCGCTTCCTCCATATCCTCTTTGGACACAGAAATATGATGGCACCAGGTGCGCTCGGCAAATGTGCAGCCTTTCCCTTTGATGGTGTGCAGAATAATGGCGCTGGGCTTATCCTGAACCGCTTTGGCATTTAGAATTGCCTCATGAATGGCATTATAGTCGTGTCCGTTGATCTCAACAGCATCCCAGTGGAAGCTCTTAAATTTGTCTACATAGCTCTCCATCTCATTAATCTGACTAACGTAGCCGTCAATCTGGGCTTTATTGTCATCCACAAAGAGGATAAGATTTCCCAGCTTCTGCTGTGCCGCATACAGGATGGCTTCCCAATTTTGGCCCTCCTGGGACTCCCCGTCTCCCATAATGCAATAAACAGTGTTCTTTTTTTCATTTAAAAGGTATGCCTGCGCGATGCCGGCTGCAATTGAGAGCCCCTGTCCCAGAGAGCCTGTGGTCATATCAATACCCGGCGTCTTCCGGCGATCACAATGGCTGGGTAAATTTGTCCCGGGCTGGTTCAACGTTTCCATCCACTCCATCGGGAAAAAGCCTTTCAGTGCCAGTGCCGCATAGATGGCCGGTCCCGCGTGGCCCTTGGAGCAAACCAACCAGTCCCGGCCCTCCCAGGAAGGATTTTGGGGATCGTACTTCATGTCCTCCCCATACAGGACACTCAGTAGATCCGCGATTGACATACATCCACCGATGTGTCCAAATCCCCGAATCCCAATCTGTCGGATGGTTTGGATCCGAATTTCACGGGCAAAATTCTGCAGTTCCCGCTCTTTTTCTTGCGTCAGCATAAAACCACACTCCTTATATTTGGTCACGCTTTGCGTGCCTGCTAAAATACAAGCAATCGCTTTGCCATAACGGACACCTTTTGCCTGAACATCTGGTAAACCAGTGAAATTTGGATCATTTGATAAAAAAACCATTTCTTTTTTGGCTATTCTGATGAGTTCAGTATGTCCATCTCAAAAGCCAGTGGGCTGAGAAACGTCTCCCCACGAAATGGAATAAGCCTTCGCAAGAAAATTCTCATGGCGAGACAATAAAATTCTCAAAATTTTCAATCGAATGGATCTGTTTTACCGAATCTGTCATAATTCGATGTACTTGCACCTCTATTTTTCCTTGTTTTGTCCATCTTTGTCCGCAGACACAATTGGCAGCTTTTATGCTGGGTATTTTGTAGCGGGTCCCTAATTATTGTAAGGAGGAATTCTTATGTTAACCGAATTTAATTTTCATGCTCCGTCTTTCGTAGTGGCGGGAAGAAACAGTGTTCATCAAACCGGGGAACTTTTAAACCAATGGGGCGCAGGCAAAAATATCATGGTGGTGTGCGGCAATAAAACCTATTCCCTTGGGTTATTGAATTCTCTGTTGGACAGCATCCGCAGCGGAGGCTTCACGCCTTGTGTCTTCCATGGCTCTCTGCCTGACGCGCCGGTGGAGACTGTGCGCAGCGGCATCACCTATGCCAAAGAACATGACGTGTCTGCTATTGTCGCCTTTGGCGGGGGCAGCGCCATGGACACAGCCAAAGCAATTGCCTGCATGTTGGACGTAGACGGGGATATCATCGCATACTGCAAGGGACAAATCAAGCCGATCCGCCGCAGCAACCTGCTGTTTGCCATCCCCACCACTTGCGGTACAGGGTCAGAGAGCACTGACATTGGGGTTGTGTTGGATCGGGAAGCAAATTACAAGTATATTTTTGCCAATCCCTTTGCCGGCCCCGATGTGGCTATTTTGGATCCCGTACTGCTGACTGCGCTTTCTCCCTCCATGATCGCAGCCACAGCCATGGATGCATTTTCCCACAGTGCAGAAGCATATACCTGCAAAGCCGCCAATGTTATGATGGAACCGCTAGCCCTCGCTTCCATGGAGATGATTGTAAAGCATCTACCTGCCGCAATGAAAGAACCCGGCAATCTGGAGGAACTGGAACAGTTGCTGATCGCCTCCTGTATGGCCGGACAGGCGTTTACTCAGGTCGGCCTTCATTTGGGTCATGCCATAGCTCACGGCGTAGGTGTATATGGTCACGTCCATCATGGAACCGCATGCGCTCTGGTTCTGCCTTATGCCCTCTCATCGGTGAGCGAGGTCATTCCTGACCGCATTGCAAGGATCGGTAAAATTCTTGGCGCCGAAATCCAGGCCCAAGCCGCCCCAAAGGAGATCGGTCGCATTGTCAGCGATTCTCTGCAATCGTTCAACCGCTCGATCGGCATTGGGCGTCTTTCCGACTATGGCGTCACAGAGGAACAGCTGGACTCCATGGCGGAATATGCAATACATGAGGGCGGAACACAAGGGAATTCTTTCCGCCCATCGCCCAAAGCAGAGGTAGTAGAGTATCTGAAATCCATTCTGTAATATAAATAAATCGGCAAAATGCGGACGGGACTTTTTTGCCCGTCCGCTTTCCTGTCAGAAGAAGAGAATTGCTTGCAAAGTAGCGCAAACACGTTATAATGTTGTAAAGGGGGTGTTTTGCAATGTTAGATGCAACGGACCAGCAGTATTTTCAGAATCTAAAACACCTATGGGCACTTTTCCGGGAAACCGGAGAAATTTCCCCAGAGGTGAGGCCAATGATCGCTTCATCTTGGATGCGCAGCAGAGACTTCCATGTGGATATGATGAAGCCTCTTCGGGCTCCGATTTTATCCCGTCCTGAGCTCCAAGCTCTGCAAGCGACCAATCAAACCCTGATTGATCTTGCGAAACCCATTATGGAAAAAATGCATTCCTTGGTCGGGAAAACCAAAAATTTGATTTCTCTTCATAACCCAGACGGCTATATGCTTTACTCTTGCGGGGACGAATATTATGCCGAGATGGAGCATGAAAGTTCGTTTTCACTGGGTGTTTGCTGGCATGAACGCTATATCGGAACAAACGGAATTACCCTGGCCTTGCTGGAAGATTCTCCCGTCCAGGTTTATGGGGCCGAGCATTATTGTGCCGCCCAGCATGACGGGACTTGTTCAGCCGCTCCGATCCATGACAGAGATGGAAAAATTATCGGTGTGCTGAACATGGCCGGAAAAGACTGGTCAGGAACGCTTCACACCATGGGGCTTGTGGCATTGGCGGCTTTTTCCATTGAAAATCATCTTACATTGTTACATTCCTACAAATTGGTAGACACAGCAATTTCCGGTATTTCAGAAGGAATTGTTGTGGTGGATCATGAGCTATGTATCCAACGAATTAACCGAGGTGGAGAGCAAATTTTATGTTCCAACAAGGAGAAATTGTTGGGGCGCTCAATTTCGACATGGTTCGGAGCTCGGTATGAAGAACTGCAATCCCGCTTGCAGAAGGAAATGAACCCCTTCTCATTTGCAGAAGAAGAACTGCTTGTGGAGGGACATCATATTTCTTGCAATATCTCTATTTTCCCTATTGCAGTGGAACAGCATCCGGAGGGGGCGGTTTTGCTTCTCCGGCGTAGCCGCTCGGTCAACGCTCTGGCCAATCAAGTAATGGGGAACCGCGCTCGGTATGTATTTGACTCCATCATTACCCAAGCGCCTCAAATCCTGCATACGATCCAGACAATGGAGAGTATAGCGGCCACGAATTGTACGGTGCTATTAGAGGGTGAGAGCGGAACAGGAAAAGAGCTATTTGCCCATGCCATTCACAGTGCTAGCCATCGAAAAAACGGTCCGTTTATTGCAGTCAACTGCGCCTCCCTGCCACATTCTCTTGTCGAAAGCGAACTATTCGGCTATGAAAAGGGGGCGTTTACCGGAGCCCTTGGACAAGGTAATCCTGGAAAATTTGAACTTGCTGATGGCGGAACAATTTTTTCTGGATGAGATCGGAGAACTTCCTTTGGAAATCCAAAGCAAACTTTTGCGCGTTTTGGACTCTCACCGAATCTTTCGGATTGGAGGAAAAACGGAAAAGAATTTAAACATCAGAGTCATTGCTGCAACGAACCGCGATTTACAAAAAGAAGTAAGAAATCATAATTTTCGAGAAGATTTATATTATCGCATCAATGTGCTCTCTTTTCACATTGTCCCATTGCGGGAGCGGATTGGAGATGTGCCTCTTTTAGCAAACTATTTTATCGGGGAGATCAACCGCAGAGGGGAACGAGAGTCCAAGATCATATCTCCGGAGTGTATGCGAATTCTAGAGCAACACACTTGGCCCGGAAATGCGAGAGAATTGCAAAATGTGATTTTGCGTGCCTACTACTGCAGTGGGAAAAACGATGTAATTTTGCCGGAACAGCTCCCGGATGACTTGCTGCATCCGTTATCAAACACGCGAACACCACAACCAAAACAATATTCCGGAGAAGACACCGCGCAGAAGGAAAAAATCGAGCAAGCGCTTTCTCAATGCAACGGAGATACAAAAGAGGCTTGCAAACAACTTGGAGTCAGCCGTGCTACGCTGTATCGATATTTAAATTATTACAACATACAGGCCCGGACTTTTAAAGCAAAAACCAAAACTACATAGTGCCCTTTGCTGGCCGCAAAGGTATAGGGGAGAGAAGACAGCGGCGGTGAACACACTAGAGGCAGCATTCCTATGGGTTTTAAATTATTGGCTGACAATAGCAAAAATAAGAGAGCCAAATTCCGGGCAACTGTACTCAATGGCCTGAAAACTGGGGCATAGTGTAGATTGAGCTACACTACCAACGTCATTAAGGGCTTTAACCTCCAGTTGCAAAGGGGTCTGTCCTAAATTTTGTGTAAACGCTAAATTGTGGTGCAAAATAGAGCAAAAATATTTTAAGGCGGGAGCGGCGCAAGCTGCTGCCGCCTTGTTGTATAAAGAAAACCACCGGCAATGCCGGTGGTTCCAAAAAGCTTTAGCTATGCATAGAAAAAATATCCTCCTTTGATAAAATGAAGATGGTCTGCCAACCAAGAACAAAAAATCAAAGGAGGAATCAAGTCCAAATGAAACTTGATGTCAGTAGTTTAGCAC
>ERZ827478.1898-NODE-1898-length-12483-cov-4.699228_pt1 | contig 12483 bp, 14 predicted proteins | sample MGYA00519705_ERZ827478 | MGnify/ENA primary metagenome ERZ827478 (study PRJEB31778, sample SAMEA3449318) | human gut metagenome | biome: human gut; feature: human-associated habitat; material: faeces | place: United Kingdom | collected 2010/2012 ... | reverse complement strand
TGGCATCCAGGTTGTACTTCTTGGCCAGCTTAGCCAGCTCGAACTTGCCGGCGGTGGCGCCGTTCTCGGCCTCAACGCGCATAGCCAGGTTCTTCTTGGTGCTGTCGGTGACAACCTCGCCCAGAAGCTCGGCAAACTTGGCAGCGTGCTCGGCCTCCTCCAGGCCGGCCTTCTCCCAGTACATGCCTATCTCGGGATAACCCTCCCGGTGTGCGACCCGGGCCATGGCCAGGTACATGCCCACTTCGGTGCATTCGCCCTCGAAGTTGGCCTTCAATCCGGCAATGATCTCAGCCTTGACTTCCTCGGGAACATCGGCGCCAAATTGCTTGCCCACGCCCACAACATGCTCGGCAGCCCAGGCCATGCCTTCCTTCATCTCGGTGAACTTGGAGCCGGGAACCTTGCACTGGGGGCAGAACTCGGGGGGAGTGTCTCCCTCATGAACGTAACCGCATACAGGACATACCCATTTCTTCATAGTAAATTTCCTCCTGATAAGTAATTATGTTTGGTATTTTTGATTATATATTTTCATTGCAGCATTTGCAATAAAAAACTAAAATTTGTCAGCTGGCTTGGGCCTTGCGGCAGCAGCTGCAGAGCCCCCTCACAGTGAGGGAACAGTCCTCCGTCAGAAAACCGTACTCCCTGTCCAGCTCCCGGCAGGTCTCGGCCACGGCCTCCGGCAGTTCCATATCCATTACACGGCGGCAGCTGCGGCAGACAAAGTGGGCATGGGGCTTGGTATCGGCGTCATAGCGCTCCTGGCCGGAGACCCGGCACACGCTCACTGTCAAGCCCTCCTCCGCCAGCACACCCAGGTTCCTGTAAACGGTGCCCAAGCTGAGCTCGGGATATTCCTCCTTAAGCTGCCGATAGAGCATTTCCGCAGTGGGGTGTTCTTTGGTGGCGCAGAGGGCATCCAATATGGCCTGACGTTTTTTACTGTTTTTCCTTCTATTATCCATCGGCACTCCAAATCAATAATGATTCTTATTACTGAAATTAATATAGCACAGCCCACCGGTTTTGTAAAGGGATTTTTTCAAAAATCTTCGTCTTTTTTATCACACACTTTTTTATTGCTGACCATCCTGCGGCTGTTCCACCAGTTGGGCCAGGGCCTGGGCCGCAGCATTTCCGAACAGGCGTATGGCTGCCAGGGCCTCCTGGAGAGTGTTGCCGTTGCTGCCCACCTCCACTATCATCGATCCTGGGCAGAGGTGTTGATTGTATCGCTCCCGCACCAAGGACACCGGACGCATCAGCGTTGGGTGCCGTGCATTCACGGAGTTTTGCAGATACAGAGCCAGCGCCAGATTTTGGTGCCAGTTCGGGTGTTCCAGTCCGCTCTCGTCTGTACCCACCAGCAGCATGATCTGGCTTGCCACAACTCCATCCTCTTCAGCCATGGTCTTATATACCACATCGTCGGTACCCAGGGCATCCCTGTGTATATCCAGCACTATCTTTATACTGGGGTAATCTCTCAGATACTGCTCCACAGCCTGGCCAGACCGGGTGTATGAGCCGGTATAGCTGGGATAATCGTATATACCTCTGTCATGGATGACGTTGAGACCTGCCTCCTGAAAAATCTCTGTCAGTTCATCGCCAATGCGCACGATGTTGAACTCTGTATCTTCGGTACGGTTTGTGTCGCTGGGCTCATAGCGGTCCAGTCCCGCCTGGGTATAGGCTTCGCTGGAATGGGTGTGGATTATCAGTATCTGCGGCTCTGCTGCGCTCAAGCTTATTCCCGGGCCGTCGGCAACTATCTGGGATGCATCTACCCAGTACTGGGTAGCATTGTTGATGCTCAGCCCGCCCTCTATTGTAGTCTCCAATATCTCCACATCTTCGGCCGGTTCCGGTTCTGCTGCGGCTTCCGCCGGTTCCGCCAATTCCATCTCCGGCAGCCCCAGTCCGCTCTGTTCCGCCATGGCGGTTATTTTCTGTACCGGCTCCGCCGTGGCAGTTACACTCAAACTCAAGGCGGAAGCCGCCGGAGCAGACTTGAGATTGTCGGAGACCACTACCACATTTTTCATTCTGTCCTCCCCCAGCCTATCCAGAAGGCGTTCGCCTATCCTCTCTCCCGCACCGCTTACGGCCAGCACATACATGACCATGGTGGCGCAGCCCATTACAGCCAATTTTCTCGCAGCCTGCATCACTTACCCGTCCTCTCATAAGTTTGTACATATAAAAATATGTGGCTGAGAGGCCGTATATCATGGCCACTTGAAAAAAGCCGTCTCCCATGTTATCATGTGCTGGATAAAATGGGAAAGGAATCGACGCAGTATGAGATTTCAGTACAGGCCCAGGGGCGTATGTTCCCAGCTTATGGATATAGAGGTAGAGGACGGTCGTATTCTGGACGTCAAAATAACCGGCGGCTGCTCCGGCAATCTCCAGGGCATATCCCGCCTGCTGAAGGGCATGGGTGTGGACGACGCCATAGAACGCATGGAGGGCATACGCTGCGGCATGAAGCGCACCTCCTGCCCGGACCAGCTGGCCCAGGCCCTCAAACTGATGCGTGATGAAGAGAAGATATAAGCTGGCCGCCCTGGCACTGGCGCTGTGCCTGGGCCTCTCCGGATGTACATCGGGCCAGGCGGCAGACGATGCTGGGGTGCCTTTCACCTCTGAGCTGAGTCTCCCCGCCCGGCATCCAGACCCGGGCTATGAACAGTTCCCCGTTTATTTCAACGGTCTGCTTATGGATCAGGGCTGTATCCGGGACGGAGAGCTGTACCTAAATCCGGCGGCCATATGCGGCTATCTGGATATGGATTGGAGCTGGCAGGGGGATGAGGACAACTTCAGCCTCATCCTGGATGGCACGGAGTTCACCGGCAGCAGCTCCCAGGAGTACCTCAGCGGTAACGGACGGTATTTTTACGCTCCCCAGGGTTGGTTCACCGCCGGTGGGCAGCTGTATCTCCCCTATGACCTGCTGGGCCGCTTCCTCTGTCTGGATATTGAGACAGGCCGGGAGCAGAGGATGGATATCTCCACCCTCAACGCAAGGCTCATCCCCGGCGGTGAAGATTACTACGAACTGAATTACCCCAGCGAAGACCTGTTCTGGCTCAGCCAGATAATCCACGCCGAATCCTGGCAGCAGCCCCTGGCCGGGCAGATAGGCGTTGGAAATGTGGTAATGAACCGGGTTGAGAGCCCGGATTTTCCCGCCACAATATTCGATGTGATCTTTGACATGGATCACGATATCATCCAGTTTGAACCCATCTCCAACGGCAGCGTCTACTCCCAGCCCGACGAGATGGCCCGCATAGCCGCCTGCCTGTGCCTGGACGGCTATAATACCGTGGGAGACAGCCTCTATTTTGTAAACCCCGACTACGGCAGCAGCTGGTTCGACTCCAGTCTGGATCTGACCGTCACCATAGGCGACCACAATTTTTATTCAGTCCGAGGTGCATGACCATGCTTGAAGAGATGCTCCGCTCCGGCTTTGAAACCCTGGGCCTCAGTGCCGATGCCCGGGCTCTGGAGCGCTACCGCATATATTATGAATATCTGGAGGAGACCAACAAGGTCATGAACCTCACCGCCATCTCCGGGGAAAGGGACGTGGCCTCCCTTCATTTTCTGGACTGCGTTCAGCTCCTCTGCCTTGAAGGTTTTTCCGGCAGGCGTGTCATTGATGTGGGCACCGGCGCAGGCTTTCCCGGCCTCGCCATGAAGATCGCCTGCCCCGATATGGAGCTGACCTTGCTGGACAGCCTGGATAAGCGCATCGGTTTTCTGAAAAACTGCTGTGAAAAGCTGGGTTTTCCGGATGTGAGCTGTATCCATGCCAGGGCCGAGGAAATACCCCAGGGCTATAGGGAGAGCTATGACTTTGCCCTGTCCAGGGCTGTGGCCCGGCTGAACGTGCTCTGTGAGCTGTGCCTGCCCTATGTGAAAAAGGGCGGCGCTTTTATTGCCATGAAGGGCAGCGAACTTGAAGCAGAGCTGCATGAGGCTGAGGCCGCAATTCGTACCCTGGGCGGGAAAGTGGAAAAAAAGCTGGACTACACCATCCCGGGCACCGACGTCACTCATAGCGCCGTCATCATCCGCAAGATAAGCAGCACCCCTGCGAAATATCCCCGCCGCTGGGCCCAGATAAAGAAAAGCCCTCTGTAGGGAAAAAGCCATGATAAAAGGCAGAGCTTTACTTCAAAAGAAGAATGCTCTGCCTTTTGCCGATTTACGGCCTTTTCTCCCCCAGTATGATATCCCCCAAATCTTCAGCCGTGTCGGCTACCACGTGGGCTCCCAGGTTCTCCAGCTTTTCCCGGCCCATAAAGCCCCAGGCCACACCGATGCAGTCTATCCCGGCATTCTTTGCCGTGTTCAGATCCACATCCATATCTCCCACATATACGCTCTCCTCAGCAGTTACGCCCATGCGTTCCATGGCGGAAAGCACTGCCGAGGGGTCCGGCTTGCAGGGGATGCTGGGCCCGGTGCCCACAGCCAGCTCCAGAAGCCCGGGGAAGTGCCTCTGAGCCAGCACTCTCACCGCCGGCTCCTGCTTGTTGGATATGACTGCCAGCTTCAGGCCCCGGCCTTTCAGCCTCTCCATCAGTTCGCTTATTCCCGGATAGGGTCCGGTTTTGATCTGGCAATGTTCGTCGTAATACTCCTCATAAAAATCCCGTACCCGGCGGCGCAATTCTTCGGTAGTCCCCTCCGGCACCGAGCAATTCACAAAATGGGCCGGGCCCTTACCCAGGAATGTTTTCATCTCCCGGGCATCTCTCTCCGGCATACCGAAATGGCGCAGGCTGTAATTCATTGAGTCTGCCAGATCCCCCAGGGTATCCAGCACCGTACCGTCCATATCAAAAAGCACCGCTTTGTACATATTTATTCCTCCGTATATTCCCGCCATTCCGCAGGAAATCTTAAGAAAATTATAAATTGTCTTTGGTCTTTGCCTATAATATAATGATGTGGAAATAATTTCAAGGGTAAAAGGCCATGAAAAAAATTCTGACTGCCGCTCTCTCCTGTGTTGCGGCTCTTTTGATATTCATACTGTACATGAAGCTGTCCGATGACGGCAGCTCTCAAAAGCTGAACCTGTGGTATGTGGAGGGTGATGTCTCCCTCTCGTCCCTGGAGGCCCTGGCCGAAAGCTACAATTCCCAACGCAGCCGGGACAGCTATGCTCTGAGCCTTCAGGGCTTTGAGACTGAGGAGGCTCTGGCCTCCGCCTTTGAGACTCATAGGCCCGATCTTCTGCTTTGTTCCTATACCAGAGCCGCAAGCCTGGGCAGCCGGGGCCAGCTGGGCAGCGTGGATCAGTCCGTTGGCGATTACCTGCCGGAGATAGAGCAGGCCCTGCCTTTTGCCGGGCAGAGCTTTTTCCCCATAGGCTCCAGAGTACCTATCCTGGTTTTCAACACCTCTGTTTTAGAGGAGGCCGGCATATCTTCTGATTTTGAAAATCTTGAGAGTTTCATAAGCGCCGCCCAGGATTACCTGGAAAAGACCGGCTCCCCTTTTTTCTCTGCATCCGGACTCAGTCCCCTGCTGTGCACTTGGTCGGCCTCTCTGGGTTACCAGTTGAAGGGCAGGCCGGAGCTGGACGCAATAGACGAGGGTTTTGCCCGGTGCTATAATACTCTGGCCTCCGCCGCCATGGAGGGTAGCTTTCTGCCCCCAGGAGAGGACAGGCTGGAAATGACGGCGGCAGGGCTGCTGCCCTGCGTTTTTGTGGACTCCTCCCTGCTGTCAGGTTTGCCGGAGGGCCTGGGCTATACAACACTGCCCCTGCCCGAAAATGGTGAGGCCGTATATGTGCCTGATATAATCGGCTTTGCAGTCACCGGAGCCAATACCTATGCTCTTCCCTCGGTGCAGGCTTTCGGCTTCTGGCTCTCCCGATCCTTTTCCCCCGAGTCCGCTTTGCAGCTTGGCCTGGTGCCTGCGGTCTCCACGCCTCTGTCCCAGGAATCCCGGGATGCCGGTACGCCTCTTGCTGATATCTCCATAGATTTTCGGCAGGTCATATATCCGCCGCTGGGGGAGTTTGCGGAAAACAGGGAAGAAATGGAGCTGTCCCTTTGCCGTGCCCTTGATTTACTGTACTGAACTATGTTATAATTATAGTATATTCAATTCGGACTACTGGCCGCCGCTGCCTTTAAATGCGGCAGAATGGAGATAAACATGGAAGGATACAGAATTCTCGAAATCAAAAAAAGCGTGTTTGAAAATAATGACCGGCAGGCGGAGCAGCTGCGCCAGGATCTGAAGAAAGACCGGGTCTTTCTACTCAACCTCATGTCCTCCCCCGGTTCCGGCAAAACCACAACTCTGAAGGCCACAATCGCCGCCTTGAAGGATGAGTTCCGCATCGGTGTGATGGAGGCGGACATCGACTCGGACGTGGATGCCGCTGCCATTGAAAAGACCGGCGTCAAGGTAATCCAGCTGCACACCGGGGGCATGTGCCATCTGGATGCCGGCATGACCCGCCAGGGCCTGGAGGGTCTGGGCGTGGATGATGTGGATTTTGCCATTCTGGAGAATGTGGGCAATCTGGTGTGCCCGGCTGAGTTTGATACCGGCGCTGTTAAAAACGCCATGATACTCTCTGTCCCCGAAGGGGATGACAAGCCCCTCAAGTATCCTCTGATGTTCTCCATATGTGATGTGCTGCTGGTAAACAAGATAGATGTCCTCCCCTATTTTGACTTTGATTTGGAAGCCTGCAAGCGCTATGTAAAGAAGCTCAACCCCAATATGAAGATAATCCCCATCTCCGCACGTACCGGAGAGGGCATCGACGAATGGGCAAACTGGCTCAGAGAACAGATAAGGGAATGGAACGGCTGAGGCTTTTCCGTTTACTCACAAATATGAAGAAAAAGCATTGAGAGCTTATAGGCTCTCAATGCTTGAGACTGTCGAAAAAGCCTCGCAGAGTTTTTTCGCCGCAGCGAAAAAATAAATTCAATCGTTTTCTGCGGCGGCGTGTACGTCGCAGAAAACACTTCTCACGGAGCGAAGTGTCGAATTGTACGCCTCTGGCGTACAACCGAGGCATGGAGCGAAGTGCAATCCCTCTTGTCGAAGAAGACTAAGTCTTCTTCGACAAGCTGAAGCATTGAGAGCTTATAGGCTCTCAATGTTTTTTTGCTGCATTAGAACATCTTATGTTTCATCAGCCCTGGGCCTCAACGGCTGCGCTTATTTCTATGGAAGCCAGCTCATACATCTGCCACAGGCGGATGTTGATGCCATCCTCTGTCCATTCCTGCCAGGTGGCGCCGCTTTCCGAGGGGGTGTCATTGCTGGCGTCGGGTTCCCCATATATTTCCATCAGTCGTTCGGCATACACGGCTGCGTCGGGATTGGACAGTATAGCAGTAACGCTACACACCAGGCCATTTCCATCATATACTGTGCTGATTTCCACATCTTCATCAAAAATGTTACCCTTGTATATACGGCCGATCAAACTGGTTCCATCTACGGCTATGTTTTTTTCGCCGCCGCCCAGCATATCGGCAGCTGCCGTATCATCCATGCCGATGAGCTTCATGCACTCATCAAGAACAGCCTTGGTGTTGCTCTCCTGCTCTGCTTCCCCTTCTGCCTCAGCAGCGGGGCTCTCCTCCACTGCCGGGGTTTCCGGTGCAGCGCTGGCGGCAGGAACGGCAGGGCTTTCTGTGGGCTGGACAGCCTCACCGGAGCCGCAGGCCGTCAAGGTGAGAATAGCCAGGCTCAATATGAGCAGCATCGCAATTGTCTTTTTCATTTTTTACCTCCTGAGTTTACCGCATTGTTATTGTTTACTGCGGTCATGCTACATAGACGAAGCTCCTATGCAAAAGTTCCACTTTCTGTCAGCAGCATTTTGTTTTTATGTAAACTATTGGGGACAAGCGTTTCAGTACGCCTGTCCCCATTTTAGATTCGATTATATGCATCTCTGGCTATTCGCCCCAGCAGCTTGTAAAATACTTTCTTTTAAAATTTAAATGCCTCTTTAATTCCCGGCCAGCGCTGATCCTTTTCGCTGAGTATTATTGGGCTGCCGTCCCTCAGGCTGTACCCTTTTGGGGAGGGCGTGCCGGAGTAACCGCCCACCAGCTCCGGCCAGTCTACACCCAGCTCCGGGTCATTCCAGGCGATCCCGCCTTCATCCCCGGGATGATAGAAATCCGTGGCTTTATAGCATACGGTGGCCACATCGGACAAGGTCAGAAATCCGTGGGCAAAGCCCCGGCTGATGAGCAGCTGTCTGTGATTGTCCTCCGACAGCTCCAGGCCGAACCACTTACCGAAGCTGCTGCTGCCGGAGCGCAGATCCACAGCCACATCGTAGATACGTCCCCGTATCACCCGTATTATCTTCGCCTGAGGATGCTGCTTCTGGTAGTGGAGACCTCTCAGGGTACCTTTATGGCTCATGCTCTGGCTATCCTGCACGAAGTCCAGTGTTATGCCCAGTTCCTCCATGTCCCGCCGGTTGTACGTCTCCACAAAATACCCCCGGCTGTCGCTGAACACGGTGGGTTCAATGATGTAAAGCCCCTGAATGGGGCAGCTCTCCAGCTTTAATTTGCCCATCTCTACCTCTGCAAATAATTAATTTACCTATATCAAACTGGGTCCGGCTCAGCCTGTGACTCCGGTTTCGATCAGATATCTTCTCAGTCCGTCCCGCCAATCCGGCAGGGGTTCAAATCCCTCCTGAATCAGCTTGCTCCTGTCCAGCCTGCTGTTCAGCGGCCGCTCAGCCCGGTTGAGGCCGTACTCCTTCGTGGTCACCGGCAGTACCCTGGTACTGCGCCCGGCCTGCCGGAATATTTCCTCCGCAAAAGCGTACCAGCTTGTATATCCCCCTTCATTGGTGGCATTATAGCAGCCGTATTTCTCTGTCAGGCACATATCGCCTATCAGCCTTGCCAGATCCCGGGTATAGCTGGGAGTGCCGAGCTGGTCGCACACCACTTTCAGGCAGTCTCTGCTCTCGCTGAGGCGGAGCATTGTATCTACAAAGTTTCCCCCTCCCGGGCCGAAGACCCACTGGGTGCGCAGGATAAAATGCTTATCCGTCAGCTTTCTGACTGCCAGTTCTCCCTCCAGCTTGCTGAGACCGTAAAGGTTAAGAGGTCGGTAATCCTCACTGTCTGCGCCTCTCAGCCCGGGAGCTTTCCCGTCAAACACATAGTCTGTGCTTATATACACCAGCTTGCAGCCCAGTTCCCGGCAGCTTTGGGCAATGTATCTGCTGCCCAGAGCGTTTACCGCCATGACCGTCTCCCGGTTTTCCTCCGCCTCTGCGGCATCCACCGCCGTCCATGCAGCGCAGTGGACCACCGCCTGGGGCCTGTATCTGTTCAGGGCGGAGCTAACCCCGGCCCTGTCGGTAACATCCAAAGATATGAGGTTTTGCCGGCAGTCCCCGGTCTGCGCACCTCTCACCGATCCCAGCACCTCCCAGCCCCGGCGGGAAAAATCCTCTGTCAGTGCCCGGCCCAGCTGGCCTCCGGCGCCGGTCACAAAGACTCTCATTTCTTTTCCCTCCGCGAAGCCCAGTGTGCGGCCTTCCGCCGCCGATTATTCGTTACTGCATATATTAGCATTATTCTTCCATATTTTCAACCGGGCGAAAAAACTTCTTTCCTTTCTCTCCCATTGGAAAGTGTTTGAATTTTTCCTGTTTTAGGAATATAATGTGTTTTGTATCAGCCGAAAATCCCCTCTCAAAGGAGTTTTACCCTGTGAGCAGAATAATCCCCATCACCGATTTTTCAGCCCCCGAGCTGGACATTTATGCCAGGCTGACGGAAAACCAGCTGGTGAACCGGGCCGACCCGGAAAATGCCCTCTTCGTGGCGGAGAGCCCTGTAGTCATCCAGCGGGCCCTGGACTCCGGCTGCGTGCCGGTGTCCTTTCTCATGGAGGAAAAGCATGTGGAGGGCAAGGGCCGCAACCTTATAGATCGCTGCAGAGATGTGCCGGTGTATGCCGCACCCCTGGAGGTGCTGGTGCAGCTCACGGGCTTTCACCTTACCCGGGGCATGCTATGCGCCATGCGCCGTCCGAAGCTGCCCAGCCCGGAGCAGATCTGTTCCGGGGCCAGTCGCCTGGCAGTGCTGGAGAACGTGATGAACCCCACCAATATTGGGGCCATCTTCCGCTCCGCCGCCGCTCTGGGCATGGACGCTGTGCTCCTCACCTCCGCCGGCAGCGACCCTCTGTACCGCCGGGCCGTAAGGGTGAGCATGGGCACGGTATTCCAGGTACCCTGGACCTATCTGCCCCAGGGCGAGGACTGGACGCAGCTGCTTCACAGCCTGGGCTTCAAAACTGCGGCAATGGCTCTGTCCTCCGACGCCGTATCTCTCAGAGATCCGGCCCTGAACTCGGAGAAAAAGCTGGCCATAGTCCTAGGCACGGAGGGGGACGGGCTGGCAGAAAGTACCATAGCCCATTGTGACTACACCGTTTGCATACCCATGGCCCACGGAGTGGACTCTCTGAATGTGGCGGCAGCCAGTGCAGTGGCCTTTTATCAGCTGGGCAGCATAAAGGAGGAGAACCGAGCATGAATAAAGAAGAGCGTCTGGATGCCTTTGAAAAAATGCTGGCAGACATTGAGAAAAACTACAGCGACATGCAGCAGAAGATGGATACGCTGAAATCCCAGGGTAAGGAGAAGAGCGCCACCTACCGGCAGTTCATGGGCAACAAGCTTGTCTACCGGCAGCTGCTGTCCATGTACGAACTTTACGGTCTAAAAGATAAGGACTGAGGGAGACTGACCTCTCCCCCAGTCCTTTTTGTCTCAGGCTTCGCTGTATGGTTTCATCTGGGCAAAGCCGAATATCCCGGCTGATACCAGCCAGTAGCAGTTATACAGCAGCTCATCCAGACTCAGCTTTTTTCCGTCCTGATACCATTTGGACACGATGCCGCTGATGGCGGAGACGCTGAAAGTCAATGCGTAATCGAAATTGGGAGTATCCGGCTCAAGTCCGAAAAGCTTTGCGAAAATAGGAGCATAAAAATCCTTAAGTTTATCCACAAAGCTGGAGTTCAGACCAGTAGAGATAATGAAAAAAAGCCGCTCCCCCTCGTCTTCCAGTATACCGGCATAAATCTTCGCAAATTCCTTGAGGCCGATGGGGAACCCCTCCGGGAAAGCCTGGGATATTTTTTTCTTTACATCTTCCAGTATCTGCATTTCCGCCTTGTCACGCAGGTCTTCCATGTCCAGGAAGTACTGATAAAAGGTACTGCGATTGACCCCGGAAGCCTTGGAAACACTGATAACACTGAGTTTTTCTCTGTTCATCAGCAGCGTCCAGTAGGCATCTATGATGCCCCTGCGGGTCTTGTCTGTCAGTTCCGGCTGCTTGTTCATACACTTTCCTCCATCCGACAGAAAAAAACATTTTGTTGGTTGATAATCCACAAATGGAATGGTACAATTTATTATACGTCAGTCTGTCGGATGATTCAAGACTTTGTATTTTTTTGCATCTTTCAGGAGGATGAACATATAATGTACCGCTACAGGGCCGGCATTGACATCGGCTCAACCACCGTAAAACTCGTTATCTTAAACGACAGCGATCAGATAATTTTCAGCGATTACCGCCGCCACCGGGCCCACACCCAGGAAACTCTGGCGGAGCTGCTCTCCGATGCCAGGAAGCTCACCGGGGAGTGCGAGCTGCTTGCCGGTATAACCGGCTCCGGCTCCATAAATCTGGGCAAGGCCCTGGATATCAAGTTTGTACAGGAGGTCGTGGCAGTGGCCACGGCTTTGCAGCATACCGCGCCCCAGACCGACGTGGCCATAGAGCTGGGGGGCGAGGATGCCAAGATAATATATTTTACCGGAGGGCTGGAGGAACGGATGAACGGCGTATGCGCCGGAGGTACCGGCTCCTTCATTGACCAGATGGCCTCCCTTCTCCAGACCGACGCCGCCGGGCTGGACGCCGAGGCGGCAAACTATAAGCAGATATATCCCATTGCCGCCCGCTGCGGCGTCTTTGCAAAGACGGACATACAGCCCCTGATAAACGACGGCGCCACCAAAGCCGACCTGGCCGCCTCCATATTCCAGGCCGTGGTGAACCAGACCATCTCGGGTCTTGCCTGCGGCAAGCCCATCCGGGGCTGCGTTGCCTTTCTGGGCGGCCCTCTCCACTTCCTGCCGGAATTGAAAAAAGCCTTTATCCGCACTCTGCGCCTCACCCCGGAGACTACCGTGGACCCGGCCAACTCCCACCTCTTTGCCGCTATGGGTGCGGCTCTGGAGGCGGAGGATGCCCGTAGCCACAGTATAGACGAGCTCATTGAGCGCCTGTCCTCCGGCGTGGAGATGAATTTTGAGCTCAAGCGTCTGCCTCCCCTCTTTGCCGACGAGGCAGAGTTTGAGTCCTTCTGCCGCCGCCACGAAAAAGCCGTGGTGCACCAGATCGG
>ERZ827478.1893-NODE-1893-length-12533-cov-2.684645_pt1 | contig 12533 bp, 9 predicted proteins | sample MGYA00519705_ERZ827478 | MGnify/ENA primary metagenome ERZ827478 (study PRJEB31778, sample SAMEA3449318) | human gut metagenome | biome: human gut; feature: human-associated habitat; material: faeces | place: United Kingdom | collected 2010/2012 ... | reverse complement strand
GGTCAGGTGCTTGTAGGACGTATTAAAGGGGTTGAGAGACCACCGCTTGCACCGCTTATCCCGACTTTGAAAGGAGTTTCACTTCTGATCGACTGCGGAGCCAATGTAGATGCCCGGCCGTCCCATCTTGTTCAGTTTGCAAGGATGGGATCCATATATATGGAGAGCGTTATGGGAAAGAAGAATCCGACAGTTGGTATTGTGAATATCGGTGCAGAAGAAGAGAAGGGAAATGCACTTGTAAAAGAGACATTTCCACTGTTGAAAGAATGCAGCGATATCAATTTTATCGGAAGTGTAGAAGCAAGAGAGATTCCGCATGGACAGGCTGATGTCATTGTGACAGAAGCATTTTCGGGCAATGTAATCCTTAAGCTATATGAAGGTGTCGGAGCGGTACTGATCAGTAAGGTAAAAGAAGGACTGATGTCCACACTCAGAAGCAAGATCGGAGCATTGCTTATCAAACCGGCGTTAAAAACAACTTTAAAGTCATTTGATGCAAGTGAGTATGGCGGTGCGCCATTGCTTGGATTAAACGGTCTGGTCGTAAAGACACATGGAAGCTCGAAAGCAAAAGAAGTCAGCAATACACTGATCCAATGTGTGACATTTAAAAAGCAGAAAATTAATGAAAAGATCAAAGAAAGTATTCAATCGGAGCAAAAATCCGCTGAATAATATATTACTAACTATGATGAGAAAAGGAGATTTGATATGGAACTTGAAAAATTAAAAGAAATCATCGCTGATGTATTAAATGTAGAAGTGAATGATATTACAGAGGACACAACATTTGTAGATGATCTGGGAGCAGACTCCCTTGATATCTTCCAGATTATTATGGGAATAGAAGAAACATTTGACATTGAGATTGATAATGATGACGCTGAGCAGATCTCTACAGTTGGAGATGCTGTTGAGCAGATCAAGAATGCAACAAATAATAACTAGGCAGATATAAAAAGAACGAAAGAGCCCTGCCAGGGGCTTTTTTCGTTCTTTAGGATGGAGTTTACAATGAGCAAAGACCTTAAAGAATTAGAAGGAAAGATTGGTTACAAATTTGATGACTTTACCCTGTTTACAAAGGCGATGATTCACAGCTCTTATGCCAACGAAAAGCATCTGCCAAAGTATGAGTGTAATGAACGTCTGGAATTTCTGGGAGATGCGGTCCTTGAACTGGTGTCCAGCGAATTCCTGTTTCACAATAATCCGAAGCTTCCGGAAGGGGAACTTACGAAGACGAGGGCAAGTATGGTATGTGAACCGGCGCTGGCATTCTGCGCAAGAGATCTGGATCTTGGCGAATACCTTTTGCTTGGTAAAGGAGAAGATGCTACCGGAGGACGAAAGAGAGAATCTGTAACATCGGATGCAATGGAGGCTCTGATCGGAGCAATTTATCTTGATGGTGGTTTTGCTAATGCAAAAGAGTTCATACATCGATTTATTTTGAAAGATTTGGAGAACAAGAAACTCTTTTTTGATAGCAAGACTATCCTGCAGGAAATCGTGCAGGCGAATTTTAAAGAAGTAATCTCGTATCATCTGATTGGTGAAGAGGGACCGGATCATAATAAGATTTTCCGTGTTGCGGTACATATCGGAGAAGAAGAATACGGAGTCGGAGAAGGCCGGACGAAGAAAGCGGCAGAGCAGGAGGCTGCATATATCAGCATTTTGAAACTGCATGAAAAGAATATAAAGTAGGTGTGGAATGTATTTAAAAAGCATAGAAGTGCAGGGATTTAAATCATTTGCCAATAAAATTAAATTCGAATTCCATAATGGAATCACCGGCATTGTCGGTCCGAACGGAAGTGGAAAAAGTAACGTAGCAGATGCGGTCAGATGGGTGCTTGGGGAACAGCGTGTGAAGCAGTTAAGAGGCGGCAGCATGCAGGATGTTATTTTTTCCGGTACTGAGAACAGAAAGCCGCTTAGTTATGCATCGGTGGCGATCACTCTGGACAATTCAGACCATAAGCTTCCGGTTGATTACGAAGAAGTTACGGTAGCAAGAAAGCTATACCGTTCCGGAGAAAGCGAATATCTGATCAATGGAAGAGCATGCAGATTAAAAGATGTAAATGAACTTTTCTATGATACAGGTATCGGAAAAGAAGGGTATTCGATTATCGGACAGGGACAGATTGATAAGATCTTAAGTGGTAAGCCGGATGAGAGGCGAGAGCTTTTTGATGAAGCAGCAGGAATTGTCAAATTCAAACGAAGAAAAAGTATGTCGGTCAAAAAGTTAGAAGATGAACGCCAGAATCTGGTTCGTGTCAATGATATTCTGTCTGAGTTGGAAAAGCAGGTTGGGCCGTTAGAACGTCAGTCTGAAAAGGCGAGGGAGTATCTGAAACGGAAGGAAGAATTAAAAACATACGATATCAACATGTTCCTGCTGGAAATGGAACGTATCCGAGATCAGATTCGGGGGCTGGAAGAGAAGCTTCGTATTACAAAAGGGGAGCTTGAAGAAGCAACCAGACAATATGCGGATACGAAGACGGAATATGAGGCGATTGAAGAACAGGTGGAAGTGATCGACGCTTCTGTCGAAAAGGCTAACCGTCAATTAAATGAGACGACGATTCTGAAGCAGCAGTTAGAGAACCAGATCGCACTGTTAAAGGAACAGATTCACAGTGCACGGATGAACGATGAACATTTCGATCAGCGGGCCAGCGTGATTGATTCCGAGATGGATGTCCGTGAAGGACAGATGAAAGAACTTCAGACGGAGAAGGATTCCATTGTAAAACAGATGGAAGAAAAACAGTCGGAAGAAGATCAGATTAAGAATGAACTGACGGAATTACAGGCGAAGATAGCACAGATTACAGGATCCGTTGATGAAAAGAAGAATCATATCATGGAGATACTGAATAACAGAGCATCTACGAAAGCTCAGATCCAGAAATTTGATACGATGATGGAACAGATCCAGGTTAGAAAGTCGCAGATCAACCGAGAGATCCTTGCTAATGACAGTGAGATTGCAGAAGAAAATGAAAATCTGAACAAGTATCAGATGGAATTAAAAGTTATCTCAGACAAGATCATAGCCCTGAACAATGAAAATAAAGAATATGAAAGTAACATTAAGACGTTACAGGCGCAGATATCCAGAGAGTCTCAGAAATTACAGATTGGTCAGTCTGCTTTCCACCGGGAGCAGTCAAGACTGGAATCCCTTAAGAATATTACAGAACGTTATGACGGATACGGTAACAGTATTCGTAAAGTTATGGATAATAAGGACCGTGAGAAGGGACTTCTGGGTGTAGTAGCAGATATCGTAAAGGTTGAAAAAGACTATGAGATCGCTATTGAGACCGCACTTGGCGGTAATATCCAGAATATCGTAACCGAGGATGAAGATACGGCAAAACGTATGATCAATTTCCTGAAGAAGAATAAGTTCGGCCGTGCAACATTCCTGCCTTTAACATCAATCCGTGCGAATCCCGGGATCAATCGTCCGGAAGCACTTAAAGAACCGGGAGTTGTCGGAACAGCCAACAAACTGGTTCAGGTAGAGAATAAATATAAAACTCTCGCAGATTATCTGCTGGGAAGAACACTGGTAGTAGATCATATTGATCATGCAACAATGATCGCAAGAAAATACCACCAGTCAATCCGTATCGTTACACTGGAAGGGGAACTGATCAATCCGGGTGGTTCCATGACCGGTGGAGCATTTAAGAATTCCAGTAATCTTCTGAGCAGACGAAGAGAAATCGAAGAGTTTGAAAAGACCGTTCAGAAATTAAAACAGGAGATGACGGAGACGGAACAGCAGATCTGTGGCCTGAAAGATGAACGCGCAGGGTATTATGAAAAGACTGACGCAATCAGTGCAGAGCTTCAGAAAGCGTATGTCGTACAGAATACCGCAAAGATGAATGCAGATCAGTCATCTGCAAAGATCCAGAGCTTCAAACAACAATTCGATAATCTGCGAAATGAAGCTGCAAAACTGGATACACAGATCAACGAGATAATGGACAATCAGGAGTCTATTAATATAGAACTGGATACGTCAGAAAGTCTGGAAAATGATCTGAATATCAACATTGAGAAAGAACAAAAAGAGCTGGAAGAGATCCACGCAAAGGAAAGCTTTAAGACCAGAAAATCAGAACAGATTCATCTGGAATATGCAGGATTAGAGCAGAAGTATACATTTATTACGGAAAATATTATCCGTATCCGTGAAGAGATGGATAAATTCCGGGCAGAATTGGAAGAACTGACAAAGAATAAGGGTGGAAATTCTCAGGAAATTGCCGAAAAAGAGAAGAAGATCCAGGAATTGAAAACAACAATTGATAATTCCGGGGATCTGTTTGATGAAATCAAACTTCAGATTGAACGTTCAAAAAGAGAACGTGAGGAATTGAATAAACGGCACAAATCATTTTTCGAAAAACGTGAAGAGATCTCAAAACATATGACAGATCTTGATAAAGAGGTTTATCGTCTGGAAAGTCAGAGGGAAGGGTACGAAGAAGCTTCTGAAAAGCAGATTAATTATATGTGGGAGGAATATGAACTCACACTGAATCACGCAAAAGAACTTAGGAATCCGAACCTGACCGATCTTGCAGATATGAAGAGACGGATCCAGGAGTTAAAAGGTGAGATCCGTGCACTGGGTAATGTCAATGTTAATGCGATAGAAGAATATAAAAGTGTATCCGAGCGTTATGAATTCCTGAAAGGCCAGCATGATGATCTGGTAGAAGCAGCCGAAACACTGGAACAGATTATCGAGGAACTTGATAATGCCATGCGTAAGCAGTTCAAAGAGCAGTTCGCCAGAATTGCAGCCGAGTTCGATCAGGTATTCAAGGAAATGTTCGGAGGCGGAAAAGGAACGCTGGAACTTATGGAAGATGAGGATATTCTGGAGGCGGGTATCCGGATCATTGCCCAGCCGCCTGGAAAGAAGCTGCAGAATATGATGCAGTTGTCCGGTGGAGAAAAAGCATTGACAGCGATAGCACTTCTTTTTGCAATCCAGAATCTGAAGCCGTCACCGTTCTGTCTGCTGGATGAGATCGAAGCGGCACTGGATGATAATAACGTAGACCGTTTTGCACAATATTTGCACAAGTTAACAAAGTATACGCAATTCATAGTAATCACACATCGACGTGGAACAATGACGGCGGCAGACAGACTGTATGGTATCACTATGCAGGAAAAAGGTGTATCTACACTGGTATCTGTCAGCCTGCTTGAAAATGAACTGGATAAATAGGAGGAAGATATGGGATTTTTTGAAAAACTGGTTGCCGGTCTTGGTAAGACCAGAGACAATATTGTATCAGGAATGGACAGCATCTTTCACGGATTCTCCCGTATCGATGATGACTTTTACGAGGAGCTGGAAGAGGTTCTGATCATGGGAGATCTTGGTGTACAGGCAACATATGATATTCTGGATGATCTGAAGGCAAAAGTAAAAGAAAAACACATCAAAGAACCAATGGAATGCCGGGAACTTCTGATCGAAAGTATCAAAGAACAGATGGACATCGGAGAAACAGCATATGAATTTGAAAACTGCACATCCGTAGTGATGGTAATCGGTGTCAATGGTGTAGGAAAGACTACAACGATCGGAAAGCTTGCAGGAAAGCTTCGTGCAGAGAATAAGAAAGTTGTAATTGCAGCGGCCGATACATTCCGTGCGGCGGCCGGAGAACAGTTAAAAGAATGGGCGAACCGTTCGCAGGCAGAGCTGATCGGCGGACAGGAGGGATCTGATCCGGCATCGGTTGTGTTTGATGCTGTTGCGGCAGCAAAGGCGCGGCATGCAGATGTGCTGATGATCGATACAGCCGGACGTCTGCACAATAAAAAGAATCTGATGGAAGAACTTAGAAAGATGAATAAGATCATTGACCGGGAATTCCCTGAGGCATACAGAGAGACATTGGTTGTTCTGGATGCAACAACAGGACAGAATGCCCTGCAGCAGGCGAAGGAATTCAACGATGTGGCAGAGATTACAGGGATCGTTTTGACAAAGATGGATGGAACCGCAAAAGGAGGAATCGCAGTTGCCATCCATGCAGAGCTGGGCGTTCCGGTAAAATATATCGGTGTGGGAGAGACTATTGACGATTTGCAGAAATTTAATGCAGATGATTTCGTGAATGCGTTATTCGAAAGACCGAAAGATGATGAGGCTTCAGAAGAGGTCTCAGAAAACGAATAAGAGGAAGAGAGGAAGTACGAGATGTTAACATTAGAAAAATTCAAACAGGCGAGTGCAATCGTAAAAGAAGTAACCCTGCCAACTAAGCTGGTATACAGCGAATACTTAAGCAAACAGACAGGTGCTGATGTCTATCTGAAACCAGAGAATATGCAGTATACAGGTGCTTATAAAGTACGTGGTGCATATTACAAGATCAGTACAATGAGCGAAGAAGACAGAAAGAAAGGTCTTGTAACTGCGTCTGCAGGTAACCATGCACAGGGCGTGGCATATGCAGCAAAGAAATTCGGCTGCAAGGCAACGGTAGTTATGCCGACAGTTACACCATTGATCAAAGTAAATCGTACAAAGAGCTATGGAGCAGAAGTCGTATTACACGGAGATGTCTATGATGATGCCTGTGCATATGCAATGAAACTGGCAGAAGAAGAAGGATACACATTCGTACATCCTTTCGATGATCTGGATGTTGCAACGGGACAGGGAAGTATTGCAATGGAAATCTTTGAAGAACTTCCGGACGTAGATTATATTCTCGCACCAATCGGTGGCGGCGGTCTGATCACAGGAGTTTCGACACTTACCAAGATGCTGAATCCGAATGTCAAAGTAATCGGTGTAGAACCGGCTGCCGCTGCAAGCATGACAGAGGCATTGAAAGAAAGACATCCGGTAACACTTGCAAGTGCCAATACGATCGCTGATGGTACAGCTGTAAAACGTGTCGGAGAAAAGATCTTCCCATATGCAGAAAAGAATATAGATGAAGTTATTACAGTTGCAGATGATGATCTGATCGGTGCATTCCTCGATGTAGTAGAGAATCACAAGATGATCGTAGAAAATTCAGGCCTTCTGACAGTAGCGGCTCTCAGACAGCTTGATCTGAAAGGAAAGAAAGTCGTATCCATCTTAAGTGGTGGTAATATGGATGTGATTACAATGTCCTCGATCGTACAGCACGGACTGATCCAGAGAGACAGAATCTTCTCTGTATCTGTACTTCTTCCGGACAAGCCGGGTGAACTGGTACGCGTTGCAGCTACAATCGCCAAAGCAAATGGTAATGTAATCAAACTGGAGCATAACCAGTTCGTAAGTACCAACCGAAACGCAGCAGTAGAACTTCGAATCACTCTGGAAGCATTCGGAACCGAACACAAACACCAGATTATGAAAGCCTTAGAAGACGAGGGCTTAAGTCCAAGAGAAGTTAACGCAAAACTTTATTAATAATGTATAAAAAATGATTATGGAATCCCCATAATCATTTTTTTTGAATAAATATCCATAATAGAACTTGACAACACATGTATTATTGTATACAATTATACATGTTGAATTTAGTACTTTACTACGAAAAAATATTTTAGAAAGCAGGCGATGGAAAATGGAAAACAGGAAAGTATACCTGGATGATCATACAAATTTATTGCAACTGGAAGAGCACATGTACCCGTTGGTGGATGTGAAGACACCGAATGTATTTCGTAATCTGTTCCATTATGACGAGATTCCGAAAATCGCATTCAATGACCGAATTGTTCCGCATTGTATGCCGGATGAGATCTGGATCACAGATACAACATTCAGAGATGGCCAACAATCACGTGCCCCGTACAGTACTGAGCAGATCGTAACATTATATGATTATTTTCATCGTCTGGGTGGTCCGAAGGGAAAGATCAGACAGTGTGAATTCTTTCTCTATAGTAAAAAGGACAGAGACGCAGTCTACAAATGCATGGAAAAGGATTATAAATTCCCGGAGATAACAAGCTGGATCCGTGCGAGCAAGAAAGATTTCGAACTGGTGAAAGAGATCGGAATGAAAGAGACTGGTATTCTGGTGAGCTGTTCGGACTATCATATATTCTATAAACTAAAGATGACAAGACGTGAGGCAATGGAACATTATCTGTCTATCGTAAGAGAATGTCTTGAGACAGGAATCAGCCCGAGATGTCATCTGGAAGATATCACACGTTCCGACATCTATGGATTCGTCATTCCATTCTGTCTGGAACTTATGAAACTGATGGATGAGTATAAGATTCCGGTCAAGATCCGTGTCTGTGATACCATGGGATACGGGGTCAACTATCCGGGAGCGGTAATACCAAGATCTATTCCGGGAATCATCTATGGACTCAGAGTACATGCCGGTGTTCCAAGCGAACTGATCGAATTTCACGGACATAATGATTTCTATAAGGCAGTCAGCAATTCATCGACAGCATGGCTTTATGGTGCGTGCGGTGTGAACTGTTCACTTTTTGGAATCGGAGAGCGTACCGGTAATACACCACTGGAAGCGATGGTGTTCGAATATGCACAGCTTCGTGGCACACTGGATGGGATGGATACAACAGTTATCACAGAGCTTGCAGATTATTATGAGAAAGAGATCGGATATCATATTCCTTCAAGAACACCTTTTGTTGGTAAGAACTTTAATGTAACAAGGGCTGGAATCCATGCAGATGGTTTATTGAAGAATGAAGAGATCTACAACGTATTTGATACCGGAAAATTCCTGAACCGTCCTCCGCTTGTTGCAATATCTAACACATCCGGACTTGCAGGTATTGCACACTGGATCAATACATATTTTAAGCTGCCGGAGGACAAGAAAGTAGATAAGAACTCAGAACTTGTAAGTTCTGTAAAAGAATGGGTAGATAAGCAGTATGAAGAAGGACGAGTAACCGTTCTTACAGACGATGAGTTGATCAGAGTTATCGACGAAAACTGTAAGAGAATTGGTGTGGAATTGATATAGCAGAGGTGTTTTTAATGGAAGAATATCAGGACAGATCCTTACGAGGAAGAGTGTTCCGGCATCTGCGGGAAGATATTCTGAATGGGGTATATAAAAATCATGAAGAATTAAGGGAAGTAACAATCGGTGAAGAACTGGGGGTAAGCAGAACGCCGGTAAGAGAAGCCTTAAGACAATTGGAGTTAGAAGGACTGGTTACAATCATTCCGAATAAAGGTGCGTATGTGACAGCCATTACCAGAAAAGATGTGAAAGATATCTATAAGATACGTTCGCAACTGGAAGGGCTGTGTGCCAACTGGGCAACGAAATATATTACGGATGCGCAGATTGAAGAACTGGAAGAAGTGATTCTTCTGTCAGAATTTCATTTGCATAAGAAGGGAACCGGACAGATTGAACAGATGTCAGAAATGGATGGTAAGTTTCATAAGATATTGTATGAGGCATCCAACAGCAGGATCCTGGAACATGTATTAACAGATTTTCACAAGTATGTACAGCTTGCCAGGACGATGTCTATTGAAGCACCGGAGCGTGCCGAGAAATCAATAGAAGAACACAGAGAAATCCTGGAAGCAATCAAGGCAAAAGATGCGGCAAAAGCAGAACAGCTTGCAAATGAACATATATTACACGTGATGGAAAATCTGCATCTGGAAGAATAATAAAAGATGCCGCGAACAGATAGAAAGGAGACAAATACCATGGCAAAAATTAAAATGACAACACCGATCGTAGAGATGGACGGAGACGAGATGACAAGAATTCTCTGGAAGATGATCAAAGAAGATCTTCTGGAGCCATATATTGAACTGAACACAGAATATTATGATCTGGGTCTGGAACATAGAAATGAGACAGATGATCAGGTAACAATCGATGCTGCTAATGCAACCAAGAAATATAAAGTTGCAGTAAAATGTGCAACAATCACACCGAATGCAGCACGTATGAAAGAGTATGATCTGAAAGAAATGTGGAAGAGTCCGAACGGAACGATCCGTGCAATACTTGACGGAACTGTATTTCGTGCACCGATTGTTGTAAAAGGCATTGAGCCATGTGTAAAAAACTGGAAAAAACCAATCACTATTGCAAGACATGCATATGGAGATGTATATAAAAATACAGAGATGAAGATTCCTGGACCTGGAAAAGTAGAACTGGTATACACGGCAGAAGACGGCACAGAGACCAGAGAACTGGTACACAACTATGCAGGACCGGGTGTTGCACAGGGAATGCATAACTTATGCGGATCTATTGAAAGCTTTGCGAGAAGCTGCTTTAATTATGCATTGGATACAAAGCAGGATCTGTGGTTCGCAACAAAAGATACGATCTCTAAGAAGTATGACCATACATTCAAAGATATTTTCCAGAAAATCTTTGACAAAGATTATGCCGAGAAGTTCAAAGAAGCCGGAATTACATATTTCTATACTTTGATCGATGATGCGGTTGCAAGAGTTATGAAATCAGAAGGCGGATATATCTGGGCATGTAAGAACTATGACGGAGATGTAATGAGTGATATGGTTTCTTCCGCATTTGGTTCTCTTGCAATGATGACATCTGTTCTGGTATCACCGGATGGAAATTATGAATATGAGGCAGCTCATGGAACTGTACAACGTCATTATTACAAGCATCTGGAAGGGGAAGAGACTTCTACAAACTCTGTAGCTACAATTTTTGCATGGACAGGTGCTCTTAGAAAACGTGGTGAGATGGATGGAAATGCCGAATTGGCAGCATTCGCAGATAAGCTTGAAAAAGCAACCATTGATACCATTGAAGAAGGTAAGATGACGAAAGATCTGGCATTGATCACGACACTGGAAAATCCAACCGTATTGAACAGCGAAGGATTTATTAAGGCAATTGCTGAAAAATTAAAATAGATAATATATTACAAAAAACACCATACAATGTAAAAGATTCTCGAATGAAATTGTCTTATTACAGTTGTATGGTGTTTTTTTAATACCAAAGTATGCAAGAAAAGATGCCAGTGGCAGGTTTTCTGTATGCTATGCTTTTATCCATGAGCCGACCCATTCATGAGTCGTTTTGTTATATTTCCTTTTATATAATGTACCGTTAATATATTTATAACGCCATTCAATATCTGCAGAACTAGGTATGATTTCCGCATTCCCGTCATCGTATTCAATGACTTCAGAGGAGGCGGCATAAACGGAGCTTGTCATAAACGGTAAACATGCAGAACCGGAAAATAAAATAATATAAAATAAAAAGAATAATCGAAAATGATATTTATTCATGAGGTATTTCCTCTTTTTTGGTGTATATTGTTACATTTTTGAAATCATCAGGTATCGTGTCTAATGCTCCAACATATTTTCCGTTCACATATAAGTGATAACCATTATGAACCTTTAGAAGACAGACGTTATCATCTTCGAGAGTGAATGTACCGTTTGTATCACTCGAAGGCCCCGGGGAAGATGGTTCGATCACGACAAAAATTGTAATAATAAGTACACCGCATAAAATAATGGTATGTATAACACTTCTAAATAAAGAATGTCTTCTTGGAGCATCTGGTGTGGAGAGCATAAATGTGATACGTGATTCAAGCTCGGAAGTAACCGTACCCGTAAAATTAATAGTATCTACCATCTGCAAAGAATCCGAAAAACCATCGGTGAGTGTATTTTTTGCAATCTTTAATATTAATTCCGCATATTGGACAGAATCAAAATCAGGGATATGTTTCTTTAGATAATTATCATTGTCAATCTCTAAAGTAAGGAAATATTCTTTTTGAAGAAGATATACAAAGGGATTCCACCAATGGATACATACAATTAACTCGATAAACAATTTCATCCACAAATCATGATTCTTATAATGCTTCAGTTCATGCAAACATATAAGTTGTATCTCTTCCTCGGAAAGAGATATATTTTTTGGAAAAACCAGAATTGGGAATAAAGTACCTGTAATAGCCGGTGATGTCCGTGATGGTATAATGGCAATCTCTATGGGAGCCGGAATATATTTGCGGAGCATCTGATATAGTGGATCAGTATGGTCTGAATTTTGTGTAAAATTTTTCAAATAGTTTCCGAGCCGTATTTTTCTATAAAAGAATATAAGGACTTTTATAACCGCCACAGAAATCCAAAGAATAAGTAAGCAGTCATAGATACTCAGATTTCCAATCTTGTTATCACATAATGGATTCGTAAAACGTGGAAGAAATTTTTCTGAATAAACAGAATATGTAAACGGAAAGTTAACGGGAACAGATAACCTTATAAAAATAAGTAGTATCCCTAAAAACAACCACTTAGTATTTTTCGCAAATACATTCCTGGCACGGTATAAAATAATATAAAGATATATTGTAAGAAACATAATTGCAAAAAAACATGTTAAAAATGGACCAAATGATATTTCCATCAGCGTATTTCCTCGATTTCTTTTTTCCTCTTTTGAATTATCTGTTCAAGTCTTTCTAGTTCTGAT
>ERZ827478.1891-NODE-1891-length-12558-cov-4.123890_pt1 | contig 12558 bp, 10 predicted proteins | sample MGYA00519705_ERZ827478 | MGnify/ENA primary metagenome ERZ827478 (study PRJEB31778, sample SAMEA3449318) | human gut metagenome | biome: human gut; feature: human-associated habitat; material: faeces | place: United Kingdom | collected 2010/2012 ... | reverse complement strand
TCGGACTGCAGCACATCATTTGCATCATAATACTTGTAGCCATCACGCACACACCGGATCAGTTTTCCATCTGTTATCCGGATCTTCGTCGTACCGGCATAGCTTTCTGTATAATTTGTATTCTGGCTGTTGTCCGCTCTCACAATCAGTGCTTCTACCATAAGCTCCACACCATTTTCTGTCACTGCAAATGTATCGATCTGACAGTCGTCAAACCGGAAATGCTCTAATTCATCTACACTTTTATATGCCACTTTGTTCATCCTTCCTTCTATGTATTCTTCTGTAATGACCTATGCAATCACACTATATTGTTTTCCCGATATCAGTAAATTGCTTCATATAATTTTTCTACAACTTCATCTTCGGAAAGCTTATCATAGATATAATAGTCCGCATTGACCTTAAAACCATCATAGACGCTTTCGTTCTCCAATACCGGCTGCAATATCTCCAGCCGGTCTGCGTAATTTTCACGCATGTCATCTGCCTGTTTCTCATAACCGCTGAGCTTTTGAGTTTCCTGCAGCGCTGCCTTTGCCGCGTCACTGATTGGAATACCTTTTTCGGTTCCCTGCAGCTGTGCCATATCCCTGCTATTAAGCAGAAACTCCAGAAGCTTTGCCGCTTCTTCCGGATACTCCGTTGTTGCACTGATGGCATACATCGTAGCTGGTTTTACACACCACCCGAATTTCCTCGCAGCTGCATCCTGCAGATAATCGCCTACAATAACCTCCGCACCGTTCTCTTCCAATGGTGTACAATAATTTGCTGCATCACTGATCCACGCAAGCGTTCCCGCTGCCTTTCCTGTCGAAAAAGCATTTCGATCAAAGGAGTCGATCGGCATCAGCACATCTTCATCAATCAGACGCTTATAGAAATCAAGCATAAATGCAATATCTGCTTTTGTCAGCTGCAATGACCCATCTGCTTTCACGGACTCCTTTCCCTTTATCTGTTCAAGATATGCAACCAGCATCAGAAAGAGTTGTTTTTTTGTCGTTCCAAGCGGGTAGATTCCATCCCGGCTCATAACCTTAGCCGCTGCAAAAAGATCATCCCACGTCTTCGGGATCTCCAGGCCATACGATGCGTAAATCGTCTTGTTATAATAAAACATTGGTGTATTAAATGAAATCGGAACGGCATACAGTTTTCCGTCCATTTCCCCATAAGCAAGCTCCTCCGGAGTGTAATTCTCCAGATGAATGATGTCTTTCAGATCATACAAGTTATAAAAGCCATTTTCTTCGTCTGCATATTCCGACAGCCACGCATAATTAATCTGCATCACATCCGGTGCATTGTGGGAGCGCATATAAATATGCATTTTGTTCTCGTATCCGCCCCAGCTTCCATAGTTTGCCTGCACCTCTATCTGTCCCTGGTTTTGTTCTGTAAATATATCCAATGCCTGTAGTGTGTACCGATGCCGGTCATCATTTCCCCACCAGGAGTAGGAAATCTCCGTCGTGGATTCATAGACTACCGGTTTGCTATTTCCGGAACACCCGGATAAGAAAATCAGACATACAATGAGACAGATGCTGATTCCACGATATTTATTTTTCATTTTTCCCATGTACCTCATATCTGCCAATCAATCCTCATACCAATTGTATTGATGTTTTCCGTTTTCTTTTGATACATATAACGCACGGTCCGCCATCTGATAAGATTCCTCGAATCCAAGTTTTATTCCATCTACCGTAATTCTCAGACAGATTCCTGCTGAAAGTGAGACTTTGCACGATTCATAGTGTGTATCAAACTGCTTATGAAATGCATCCAAAAGTGCATCCAGCCTCCGGGCAACCTCCTCCCGTATAACGGTCTCTTCCTCATGCTCAAATGGAATGTACACCGCAAACTCATCTCCGCCCATACGCCCGATGATTGCCTGTGTTCCAAGAGTTTCCCGGAAGATTACTACGGATTTCTTAAGAAATTTATCCCCTTCCTGATGCCCATATGTATCATTTACCAGCTTAAAATTATCCATATCCAGCATCATGCAGATATGCTTTGTTCCTTCTCCTGCATGTGCAAGCTTTGTATCTACCAGATCACGGAATGATTGCTTATTCAACACATTTGTCAGCTGATCGTAATCTGCTTTCTGCCTGATCTGCGAAAGCACGCCATCCTTTACTGCCACCTGTGAATACAGGATTCCTGCCGCCGTCATAGCAACCACAAGCATAATAATATATACAATTATAGCAAACCGGGTGATTCCAAGCTGTTCCGCAAATAGCACGTTCTCCGGAGCCACACATATTACCTGCCAGTCGTTCTTGCAGGTTCCAACTACTACAACTTCCTTGTCGCCTATAATCCAGTAATTGCTATATCCATCCGGCAGATCGTTCCAGACTTCTTCTGCATTCCGTCCAAGTATCTCTCCTGATTCAGCATAGACAATCGAATGTGCCGAATCCACAAGATAGCTCTGCATCCCCGGCACATCCTCCATATCTGTAAAAGACTGGCTCAGTTCCCGGCTATAAAATGCTGCCACAATGATTGCATGCTCATTCAGTCTTTTTACGTAATACAGCCTGTCATAGCACCGCTCATAATCGAAAAACCAGCCGGACTCTTTCCTCTCGTCCGTAATATGCCCTTCCAGATACGCATATAGTCCACCATCCGGGAACAACTCGAGCGTCGTATTCGATATTGAACCAAGCGATGAATCATCTGCGTATACAATTCCAAAATCAGAGAAGTTCTGAAGAATATTAATATCCTGCAAACGTTTTTCAATCGCTGTCTCCTGCTGTATCTTCTCGAATGCATCCTGCCCCTCTTTCGTTGCATCATACTCACAATAGATATCATCCGAGAACAGCAATGCTGCGGTATCTTCAATTCTTCCCAGATACTGATTGAGATTTGATATCTGCAATTGGGTGTTTGCCTGTATCAGGTTTACAACCTTTGATTTCATTTCCTGGGAGGATTTTCTTGTCAGGATCAAAGTGATGGTTCCTGTTGCAACTGTGATGGCAAGCAAAAACACAATGACGATCCGAAATGTGAATCTTCTTATCTGAATGTCTGTCTTTGTATTATTGTTAAAAGGCATTTCTTACCTTACTCCTTCCAGATCTGATTTCAGCATAATAAAATATTATAATATAGGAATCCGCGATTTACAATAACCCTTTTTGGCTGCATTCTTCCGGGCAATCCGATGCTTGACTTTCGTGCCTGTCTGTACTATATTTGTTTTATTGCAGGTATAGTTCATTGGTAGAACACCAGCTTCCCAAGCTGGATAGGCGGGTTCGATTCCCGTTACCTGCTCTCTGAAGCTCTAGTAAATACGCCATTTTTGAGTATAAAAACCATAAAAGTATTCAAAAGGTATTCAAAAGGTATTCAAAAGTATTCAAACTATTGTGCTATGTTGACTTTTTTCAATAAAGATAGTAGAATGGTGCTAATGTCTTGAGAAAAGAATATTTTCGAAGCAACATTAAATTAAATAGATCGAAGAATACAAATTATTCGTTCAAAATGGCACATCTAATCCAGAGAATGTATCTGCAAAATATAATTATTGGAAGAATTTGATTAAAGATTTATAAATATCTTTTATGAAGAGTAGTCGATTGGCTACTCTTCTATTTTGTAATAACTTTTACAAAATTATTGAATAAACTTGTAATCATTATTGAAATTGCTTGTATACCACTTGCAATCTTTGTGCAATATTACTACTATTTTTTTTCTCCGAGTTGTGTATAATATAGACAAGAAATCAGAAATGATTTCTTTAATGCAAGGTTGTCAACACCGTAAGTTGAGATTTAATGCTAGGTATGCTTCGACCGTAACTGAAGGATTTAATGCTAGGTGTTTCGCCACCGAAAGAGCGAAAATTTAATGCAGGGACGGAGACAAAATCTTCGTCCCATTTATTATACATAAGGAGAAATATGCTGAAATTCTATGATATAAACGAGGATTATGTAAGATACTTACAGACAATAGATAACCAAGTACCAAATATCCATTATAGTACAAATAATAAATTTGTTTGTGGAGTTGTGCTTAATATTAATGGAATTGATTATTATGCACCAATATCTCACACTATAAAGAAATATCAAACAAGTTTGTTAATATATAATGAATATGTTCCAATATCATCTATTAGATTTTCGTTTATGATTCCAGCATATAACGAAGTGTTAACAGAATTAAAGTTTTCTGAAATTTCAAAACGTGATGCAAAGTATGCAGACTTACTTAAAGCGGAATATGATTACTGTAGGAATAATAAAACTAACATCTATGAAAAGGCTCAAACGGTATATAAAATTGGATGTAATAAAAATCATAGATTAAATTATACATGTTGTGATTTCAAAAAACTTGAAAGTGAATATATGAAATTTAAAGACACCAACTAAGGTGTCTTTATTATGTGGGAATTGCACTACTCTCTTCTATTCTACCAACTCTTTGGTTTCCAAGTATAACCACAGAAAGGTCGTGATTGAAATAGATTTTATATATGATAAAATAATTATTCCCATGAATCAATTTGCTGATAGACACCATAAATTGATGTTTTGGACTCCTGTTGTCATTTCAATAATTGCATTAATTGCTTCCATAGCCAAATAATTTCAGTATCAAATGATTTCAGTAACGCTATAAATGAAATTGTTATTGGAATATAAGTTTTTATCCAATCTCTTTTATTAGAAGTTCTATTCTTTTTCTTATCAGCAAAATAGTTAATACTATCTTTTAATACGGTCACATCAACGGCATAATTGAGATTGTTATGATTTGGACTATACCATTTGATTGTTATGAATCCGAGGTTTTCAAATTCATTCAATTTCTTGATAATCTGCTTATCGGTATATCCATTTGGGTATTCTGTCATTGAATTACTTATTGTAATAGTATTTTTAATATCTGTTTTCAGAGACAGTAACCAACGTAATATCTTTTCTTGATCTTTTGTAAGCATTGCGAAATCTCTCCCATTATTCTACCATTTATACCCACACTTTTTACAACACATACTCTTACCAATATCACTACTTGCTAAACCAAACAATCCAGTAGAAAGCCACCGTTTAGTTCCTGATATTTTTTGTATATCGGTTGAACCACAGGTAGGACAATGAGGTTTTAATGTCTCTTGCTCTTTGATGACATCATCTACTGTTTTAACAGTTAGTGTTTTGGGAATTATACCTGTCTCAATTATTTTATCTATATAATATCGAGATTGTCCTATTTCACATCCATGTTGCAGAGCAAACATTCGACATTTTGTTCCGTATTCAATTTTGTCATCCAATAAAAAACCCAAATCGAATTTTATACCATTTATAGTGCAGTTAGTATTTTGTTTTATTGGATATCCACAATAAACACATTGGTCACTTTGATCAGATACTTGTTTACCGCATTCTGGACAAATTATTAATGCCATAATTATTACCTCTGTTTAATATATTTTAGAAGGATATATTAAATATAACATGTATTAGAGTATTTATCAACGTGTTAGTAAGCTATGATAAAGATTCTGATAAAATAAAATGGTTTGAAAATTTTAAAAAAGAAACACCTGAAATTCCGCAAAATGTTATTGATAATATTACTGCTTTTGGCGAACAATCTTCCCTATCATTTTCACAATTTTTTGAAGGTTCGAATATAGCCGATGAATCATTTAAGAAATTCCTACAGACAACCGCAGAATCAGGAACGGTCTATAACACTTCTGCCGAAGCTTTAAAGGGATATGAGTCATTTTTACAATCATCTGGTCGAAGTGCTGCTATTGCAGCAACGAAAACCAAAGCATTGTCCTTTGCAATGAAGGCTGTATCTTCTGTTGGATGGATGATGCTTATTACAGGAGTAACAAAATTAGTTGGAGCAGGTTTTAAAGCCCTAGACAAATATGTGCTTAATCGTGATAAATATGAAGCTTTAGAAAAAATGTCTGAAAAGGCGCAAGATGCACAAAGCAAAATCAAATCGCTCCAATCTGAAATCAAACAAAATGCAGATACAGTCGATGAAGCTGGTAAAAAGTATGCCGAACTCGCACAGGGAGTAAATCAGCTTACAGGTAAAAATATCAGTCTATCCGATGATGAATACAAAGAATTTCTTGACGTTTCAAACCAGCTTGCCGATGTATTTCCACAACTTACAAAGGGATATGATGATAATGGAAATGCTATCCTTGATCTACAAGGTAATGTAGATGGAATCACAGGAAAATTAAAGGATCTCCTTGAAATTGAGCAACAATTAGCTCAACAGGAAATCAATAAAAAGGAGAGTCTGTGCAAGATTCTCCTTTCATTTTGAATTATATAAATAATATATCAAAAAGGTATTCAAAGGTATTCAAATTGAATCCTTAGTTTTTGGCTTAAATAAGCCATTTTATAGCATTTGTAGGCGGGTTCGATTCCCGTTACCTGCTTTTTTACGTGATAGAACTGCAAGATTTCGTGAATCAAGTTTCATTCACTTTCACAGTGAAAGAAATAGTATCGATAAAAGAGGAAAGGTACCAGTTAAAGTACCTTTCCTCTTTTATCTTAAAAGTTTTCTGTTTTACACATTATCTTACTCCACAGTTGTATCTACGGAAGTTCCCGCCTCTGCAGGAGCTTCTACCTTGATTCCATCCAGGCCTGTGATGTTCACATTCTTGTTAACCTTTGCATCGTATGTATTTGCACGCATAATATCCGCGATATCGATACCTGTTACTTCCTTCACAGACTCCATTGTCTTTGCAAGGACTTGTGGCACATACGACCCCATCGAACCGACACCGGAACCTTCGCCGTTGCCGTCGATGATCGTAACCTTGTCGATTGTAGAGAGTGGCTCTGCGATTGCCTTTGCCATCTCCGGCAATGCCTTCACGATCATTTCCACCATCGCTGCCTGACCATACTTCTTCATCGCTTCGGCTTTCTTCTCTAAGGCTTCTGCCTCTGCAAGACCTTTGGCTTCGATTGCCTTCGCCTCTGCCTCGCCGACTGCACGGATACCTGCTGCCTCCTGCTGCTTTGCGAAAAGCTCTGCCTCTGCCTGTGCCTTCTTCGCCTCAGCTTCCTGCTGCTTCTCAAACTTATCTGCCTCGGCATTTCTCTGACGCTTGTAAAGCTCCGCATCTGCCTGCTGCTGTCTTGCGAACTTGTCCGCCTCCGCTTTCTTACGAATATCCGCATCGAGGGACTGCTCCATAACCTCGGCTTCCTTCTTCTTCAGGTCAACTTCCTTCTCCTGACGTGCGATATCTGCCTCGGTCTTTGTAACCTCGATTGTCTTACGCTGTGCTTCCTTCTGAATCTCGTAAGCCGCATCTGCTTCCGCATTCTTCGTATCTTCGATTGTCTTTAATTCTGCCTTCTTGATAGAAAGCTCATTCTGCTTCACGGCAATTTCCGTATCGGATAATACCTTTGCATCGTTCGCTTCTTTTCTCGCCTGTGCCTGTGCGATCGCTACATCACGGTCTGCGTTTGCCTTGGCGATACTTGCATTCTTCTGGATTGCTGCCATGTTATCCTGACCAAGCGCGATAATCAGGTCATTCTGATCCTCTACATGCTGGATGTTGCAGGAAATAATCTCAATACCCAGACGATTCATATCCACCTGCGCCTTCTCCTGCACCTGATCACCGAAGGACTTACGATCGTTACACAACTCCTTCAGACTGATCGTACCGATAATCTCACGCATATTACCCTGCAGAGAATCCACCAGTGCTTCCATAATCTGCGGTTCCTTCATATTCAGGAAATTCTTCATGGCAAGTTGCATACCTTCTTCATCCGTACGGATCTTAACTTTCGCAACTGCATCAATGTTAACACCGATGAAATCCAGTGTCGGAACATAATCGTCCGTCTTGATATCGATACTGATCTGCTTGATCAACAGTTCATCCTTCCGCTCGAAGAATGGAAGCTTCAAGCCTGCTTTACCAATCAGAATCTTCGGTGTCTTTCTTAAACCGGAAATGATATACGCCTTATCCGGTGGTGATTTGACATAACTGGTAAATAGAATGACCAGCAATGCCACGATAATGATAATAATAGCAATTGTTGAGCCTGACATACAAAAACCCTCCCTAACAACAAGTTAATTGATTGCTATGCGACTCAGATCGCATATTTTCTTTGGTGCAAAATTCACATTCCTGCATCCACTCAATATTGTACCATGTATGTCTGAAAATCACTATTACATTTTTCTGCATTTTTCGTACATTTTCTGTACAATAATGCATTTTTCATTAAGGAATCGATTAATTATCTATGTACTTATAGTTTAAAGTTTTACAAAACTTCTTCTATTACACACAGATTCTGTTTATTTGTCACGCTTCTTGAATATCCTGTTATAAATCTCAATTCCCTTGTCAGGATTCTGGTTCATCCAGAATACGAGATAGCCGCCTATCAGGAACAAAGCCCCTCCTATTATAACAAGATAGACAGACATTGTCGGGATTTTCCTTCCATCCGTTATTTTGGTTGGTTTCTCCGGATCATAATATACCGTTACCTTCTGCCCTATCTGCATATCATGTCCATCACCCACATATATCTCATTATATGTTTTTCCATCTACTTCATAATCCACAAAGATGGTGCAAGTTGCATGATTTCTATGCATACGTTTTTCTGTTACAATACCTGGTACGGTCTCAGCTTTTCTTAAAAACAGATCATTATGTACATATGCCGCAAGTCCCGCGAACAACAAAGCCAGCCCGACAAACATAACTATCATCACTTCCTTACGGACGGACTTTTTTCTTATTTCTTTGTCACCTAAATCTTCTCCAAAGATTCGCGCTTGTTTTTCCTCTGACAAAATATATGGATTTCTATCTATTGCAGATGAAAGCTTTCCATCCGGTTGATAAACAGGCTTATCGATTGGAGTTGTCCTTTTGGATTCAATGACATATGGATCCTGTTCTAAATCGCTAAACTCCCCCAGTGAAGGATCTTTTAATTCTTCCTGCATATCTTTCATGCGTTTTGTGGAATCCTCATCTTTTAACTTTAATGACATATTTCCCCTCCTCCCAAATATACAAAGGATTGTTGTAAAATTCTTTCATTCATTTTAACACTATCATACATATATGGAAATAACAATGTGTAATTTTCTTCTGTCATGGATATGATTTCAACCCTGATTTCCAGATATTTACTATATTAATTTCCTGTTTGGGTTTTCTTGCTTGCTTTTCTCTGCCTACGCCCACGCCGTGGGTTTTTCTGCTTAATTTCTCTCCCTCACACCCAGTTTCATCTCCGTATCTTTCCGATCAGTTTCCGGTTTGGGTTTTTCTGCTTGCTTTTCTCCGCCTACGCCCACGTCGTGGGTTTTTCCGCTTAATTTCTCTCCCGCGAGCCCAGATTTACATTTTGTGGAAAATAATATACAAGATATAACCGAATCCACATACACGGCAAACGTTGTGGAATGGCTTAGAGAATACTTAGAATAAAAAATAAACAGGAAATCATTCGCCGTGCAACCTCCTCTGCGCTTCGCTTCGAGTCGGTCTCGGGCATTCGCCCTATATAAACGGATAAAAAAATGACTGGTTTCAAGCAAGCTTGACCAGCCATTTTTTTATCCGTTATGCACGGCTCATTGTCTCTAGAACTTTCCAGCCTTTGCTGCTTCCTCAACAGAAACTGCAACTGCAACAGTAGCACCAACCATAGGGTTGTTACCCATACCGATCAGACCCATCATCTCTACGTGAGCTGGTACAGATGAAGAACCTGCGAACTGTGCATCACTGTGCATACGTCCCATAGTATCTGTCATACCATAAGAAGCAGGACCTGCTGCCATGTTATCTGGGTGAAGTGTACGACCTGTACCACCACCGGATGCTACGGAGAAGTACTTCTTACCCTGCTCGATACATTCCTTCTTGTATGTACCTGCTACCGGATGCTGGAAACGTGTTGGGTTTGTTGAGTTACCTGTGATAGATACACCAACATTCTCATGATGCATGATTGCAACACCTTCCTGAACATCATCAGCACCATAACACTTAACAGTTGCACGAAGACCTGTTGAGTATGGCTTCTCATATACTACGTTCAGCTTAGCTGCCTTATAATCGTACTTTGTCTCAACAAATGTAAATCCATTGATACGTGAGATAATCTGAGCTGCATCCTTACCAAGACCATTCAAGATAACACGAAGTGGCTTCTGACGTACCTTGTTAGCCTTCTCTGCGATACCGATTGCACCCTCAGCAGCTGCGAATGACTCATGTCCTGCAAGGAAACAGAAGCACTCTGTCTCTTCCTCAAGGAGCATCTTACCAAGGTTACCATGTCCAAGACCTACCTTACGGTGATCAGCAACAGAACCCGGGATACAGAAAGACTGAAGTCCTTCACCGATTGCTGCTGCAGCATCTGCTGCCTGTACACTGATGCTTCCTGTTAACAGCATTGTTGCTGCCATAGCTGTTGATAATACTGCTGCCATTAATCTTTTTTTCATTCTCTCATCCTCCTGATTTTTACACACTATGTGTTTTTGTTTCCCTTTTTTCACGTATATTTGTAACCCCAATTACAAATCTTAAGAAATACCTTTCAGCCGGCCTCACGGTCCCCACCGTTCCGGCAGTTATCTCTGATTACTTTCCAAAAAAGCTCTTGCGGAAGGTCTCTGTGATCGCACAGAACTCTTCGATCTCTAATTTCTTGCTTCCTGTAAGAAGCTTATAATCCTGTCTTCTTGACTGAAGTGTCATCGGCACACCTACCAGATTCATATGGTATTTGCTGTTTACCGGATATACCTGGCACTCAACCATGGAAGCAGCGCCAAGGAAGTTCATAAGCTCCTGTGCTTTCTCCGGCTGCTCTTTATAGTTCTTGCAAAGCCATACATAAAGATCCGGATGGAAGTTTGCCATAACTCCTGAGTATCCTGCACATCCCATTTCCATGCTGCGAAGAAGTGTTGCTGCATTTGCATTGAAGATCTTTAATCCGGTGCCCTCAACTGCTTTGCATTTTGCTTCCAGCTGATCAAGATCACAGCAGGTGTCTTTCAGGAATGCAAATTTCTCAGTCTCTGCACACCATTTGAGAAGCTCTGGTGAAAGAAGTCTCTTGTATGGTGCCGGGCACTCATAAACACCGAACATATCTCCATCAATGTGATCCAGAAGATATTCAATATTTTTCTTAGCTACATCTTCGCTCTCGTTCTCTTTTGCAAACTGATTGGAAATGAAAACATATGCATCTACACCGGCATCGATTACAGTCTGAGCTTCGCGGATCTGATCCTCTACCTTCTCAGCGCAATGTCCGGAAGCAATTACTCCCATGTGCTTTGGTGTATTATTGATAATAAATTTTGCAAGCTCCACTCTCTCCTGTGGGCTCAGCTCAAACATTTCACTGGACTGACATACTGCGAAGATTCCGTCAACACCGTTCTTGTCATACCACTCAATGATTCGAAGGACTGCATCATAGTCGATCCTGTTGTCCTCTGTAAAAGGTGTGATCATAACCGGCCATACGCCGCCTGCAATTGTTTTTTTCATGCTCTTCTCCCTCTTGATGTTTACTTGTTGCTGTTCACCGGTAACGTTCCGCGATGTGTTTTTATGAACGGAATGAACAACAACATTTACTATCCACTGCAACCGCGCAATTGCTTTTCAACTGTGACTATAGTATAATATAAATAATTTAAAATTGCTTTCAGCAAAATATTTAGTACTATTTTATAACTTTGTACGAAAAAGAATACAAACCAGCAAAACATAGTGCGGTAAACAAAACAGAGTTACGGTTCACTTCGTTCACAGTAACACACTTCGCGGAACGTTACCAGTGAACAGTAGTAAAACAGACTGCAACACAATAATTCACGGACATAAGAAGAGGCGACTTGAATGGAACAGGAAATATTTGACGATTACATATGGAACGAACATAAAAAAATATTAACAGCAGATAAACATAAGATCCCGGGGCTTAGAAATCTTTCTCATTTTACACCTATGGCACCTGGCGTTCCGGTTCCTCTGCATTATCACTCTGATATCATCGAGCTTCATTTCATGGTGAAAGGCCAGCGCAAGACTTACGTTATGAAAGGCGGCGTCCGCACCAGCTACTGTGCTACCGGAAATAACCTTTTTATCACCAGACCTTATGAGCTTCATACTACAGGACATATTGCCCAGAACCGCTGCGAATTTTTTGCAATGCAGCTGGATCTGAAGGAGCACGATAATTTCCTTGGTCTGAACCAGCATTACAGCAATATTTTGTGCCATCGGCTTCTGAATATGGATCAGCACCTGTACCATGTAGGCAGTTCCCAGATTTCCATGCTGCGCACTGCTTTTAACCTGATTTCTTACGGAACAGAAGGCGACTCCATTGCCGGTGTCCAGTATCTGACCTGTGTACTTGCCAGTCTGAACTACCTGACTGCAGTTCCAGCCCAGGA
>ERZ827478.1888-NODE-1888-length-12577-cov-3.436751_pt1 | contig 12577 bp, 9 predicted proteins | sample MGYA00519705_ERZ827478 | MGnify/ENA primary metagenome ERZ827478 (study PRJEB31778, sample SAMEA3449318) | human gut metagenome | biome: human gut; feature: human-associated habitat; material: faeces | place: United Kingdom | collected 2010/2012 ... | reverse complement strand
GCGCTCAGATCCCCGCCATCGGCGTCACCTGCACCAACCCCCAGGTCACTGCCGGCAATGACTACTACTTCCGTATCTGCTTCCTTGACCCATTCCAGGGCACCGTCCTTGCCAACTACGCTTTTGAGCAGCTGGGTGCCACCAAGGCCTATCTGCTGGGCGAGCTGGGCAACGAATATGACAACGGTCTGCTGAACTATTTTGAGGAGGCTTTCACCGGACTGGGCGGCACCGTCACCAAGGACAACTTCCCCCAGAATAACTCCGACTTCACCAGCTACCTGAACAAGGCTCAGTCTGAGGGCGCCGACGTTATTTTCTGCCCCGTGTCCATAGCCTACTCCACCCAGATAGTGGCCCTGGCCAAGGACATGGGCCTGACCACCCCCATCCTGGGCTCTGACACCCTCGACAACAACACCGTTCTTGAGGCCGCTCAGGGCAGCAGCGTCGACCTGCGTGTCTCTACCTTCTATGCCGACGGCGCCAACCCCGAGTTTGACGCAGGCTTCAAAGAGTTCATCAACTCCAGCTCCGAGAACCTGACCAACAACGGCGGCAACGACAACATCGCAGCCGTCTCCGTCATGGGTTACGACGCTTACTATGTTGCCCTTGAGGCTCTTAAGGCTGCCGGCAGCATTGACTCCACCGCTGTCCAGGCCGCTCTGTGGGATGTTCAGTACGAGGGTGTTACCGGCAATATCGCCTTTGACGATGTGAACGGCGACGCCGTCCGTGACACTGCCTTCATCAAAATTGCCGATACCGCCAATAACACCTGGGTCTCCGGCGGTAGCCAGCAGGTCGCAGGCTGAGGCAAGACCTTCAAATAAGTTTTAACTCATAGGCATTTGTTTTGGCGAGGGCTTTCGCCCTCGCCAAACGGTTTTAACAGAAAGACCTGGGCTGTCTCGCAAGGGGCCGAAACACGGCTCTTTACGAGGCAGTCCAAGCAATGAAAGGAAGAGAAATAAGTGCAATTTGCTGTCTCCATCCTGCTGTCGGGCATATCCGTGGGCGGTCAGTATGCGCTGATAGCCATAGGCTACACCCTGGTCTACGGCATACTGCGCCTGATCAACTTTGCCCACGGCGACGTATTTATGACGGCGGGCTTGATTTTGGTATACGCTTCAGCAAGCATGCCTCTGTACATATCCGTACCTTTGATGATAGTGGCGATTGCGGCGCTGGGTTTCTGCATAGAGCGAGTGGCGTATAAGCCCCTTCGCAGCGCTCCCCGTATGTCCGTTATGATTAGCGCCATCGGCGTGAGCTTCCTTATCCAGAACTTTGCCACCTACTACACCGGCGGCCTGCCCCAGAGCTATCCACGCCTGCCCTTCCTCAGCGAGTCCGTTATAATCTACGGTACCAGCACCAAGTGGGTCACCATTGTTACACCGTTTTTGGTGCTTGCTCTGGTGGTGCTACTCCAGATACTTATCAACAAGACCAAGATCGGTCTTGCTATGCGTGCTGCGGCCAAGGACTTTGAGACCTGCCAGCTCATGGGAATCAAGATCAATTCTGTCATCAGCTTTACCTTTGTCATAGGCAGCACCCTTGCCGCCATAGGTAGCCTGCTCTACTTCACCAATTACACCCAGATAGTACCTCTCTCCGGCTCCATGCCCGGACTGAAGGCTTTTGTGGCCGCTGTGTTCGGAGGCATAGGCTCCATTCCCGGTGCGGTTATCGGCGCGTTCATCATAGGCATCTGCGAGAACATTATCAAAGGCACCAGCTTCACCGTCTTTTCCGATGCCTTTACTTTTGCCCTGCTCATCATCATCTTGGTGCTCAAACCCACCGGATTGTTTGGTGAGAAGGTAACCGACAAGGTCTGAGGAGGTGCTTTTATGTCTGCTGTAACACTTGAAAAGAAAAGCAAAAAAGGCTCCGCCCTGGCCTTCCTTGGAGTTCTGGCTGTTCTGGTGTTGGTGATAGTTCTGGAAAATACCCTGTACCCCAATAAAAATATTATCGTCTTTACTGCTCTCAAGAAGGGCGCAGTCTATGCCCTGGTGGCCGCCAGCATGAACCTACTTAACGGCTTTACCGGACTGTTCTCCCTGGGCCAGGCCGGATTCATGCTTCTCGGTGGATATACCTTTGGAATTCTGACTATACCGGTGGCCCAGCGTGACAGCGTATATTACATTTTCGATGGCTCCGCCATCAACTTCTCCATTACCGAAGCCATGCAAAATCTGTTCGGCGGCAGCGGTGTGGGCGGCGCTGTAGGTTTTGTATTAGGAGCTATAATTGCCCTTATCTGTGCCGGTCTTGTTGCCGCCTTCTTTGCCTGGCTCATAGGACTGCCGGTGCTGAAGCTGAAGAGCGACTATCTGGCCATTGCCACCCTGGGTTTTGCCGAGATAATCCGGGCTATTTTCCAGTGGGAGGCTCTGGGCAGGGTGACCAATGGTGCCAATGCCCTGAAGAATTTCCCCACCCTTGCCAGCTTCAATATCACCAATGCAGAGGGAGAAATCGTTCTGAGGCTGAGTACCTTTGTGGCCTTTGCCATTTCAGGTATCTGCATTTGGCTCATAGTCCTGCTGATAAACTCCAGCTACGGCAGAGCTTTCAAAGCCATCCGTGAGGACGAGGTGGCCGCCGAGGCCATGGGTATAAACCTGGCCAAGCACAAGCGCATGAGCTTCATTATCAGCTCCTTCTTTGCCGGCGTGGGCGGCGCCCTGCTGGCCATGTTCATGAACCAGGTGCAGGCCAAGACCTTTACTTCCACAATGACCTATGAAATCCTGCTGATAGTTGTGCTGGGAGGTATCGGCTCCATCTCCGGCAGCACCATTGCGGCCTTCCTCTATATGGCCTGCAGTGAATGGTGGCTTCGTTTCCTGGATGTACCCACCAGTTTCAAGACCGCCGGAGCCTACTGGGCTTTTGTAATTATTCTTGCTTTGGCGGCTGTCGGAATCACAGCTTTGCTTGTACTCCGTCGCCGCAAGGCCGGAGCCAGAAAGTTCAGAGAAATGTGGAGCGCCTGCGTGTTGGGTGTGGTAATACTGGGATATGATATCTATTACTATGCCTCTGCCACTGCAAAGGTGCCGTTCCTTAACAGCGGCTTCCGTATGGTGGTATTCAGCGTCATCATAATGGTAGTGGTGCTCTTCTTCCGCAAGGGGCTGTTTGGCGACAAGGAGCTCTCGGATGTGTTCAGAGGCTTTGGGCGCATAAAGAAAAAGGCACCTTCAAAACCTGAAGGAGGTGCCGCAAAATGAGTGAAAACATACTTCGCCTGGACAATATAACCATGCAGTTCGGCGGCGTTATTGCTGTGAATGACCTATCCCTGGAAGTCAACAAGGGGGAGATAGTGGCTCTTATAGGCCCCAACGGCGCAGGTAAGACCACTGCTTTCAACTGTGTCACCGGTGTTTACCAGCCCACCAACGGGCGCATTGAGTTTATGGGAAACACCATAGTGCGCAATCATCCACAAGGTAAAATGGCCAAGGAATATCTGGGCAGCCACGGAAGTCTCTTTACCGCCCGCTATGACGGTATGGACGACCCGGAGGTCCTGAGCCAGATAGAGGCCATTGAGCAGAGGTGCTCTGCAGAGATAGAGGCAGCTGAGCAGCTCACCGTTGCGGAGCTGGACAAGGTTCAGGAACAGGCAAAACGGGATGAGCTCTATGCAGCTTTCGAAAAAAAGAAAAATGACATTGAACTTAGATGCCGGCAGGAGACGCAGGCCCTTAACGGCAAGCTGAAGGAGCGTGCTGACAGCCGCATCAAATTGGCAAAGAGTTTAGATCCGGATGCCATGACCGACAAGGTATACGCCCCGACTCCGGACAGAATAACTTATATGGGCATTGCCCGCACTTTCCAGAATATCAGGCTTTTCTCCGCTCTGCCGGTGCTGGACAACGTCCTGATCGCAAAGCATATGAGAGCAAAGCAGAACGTCTTTTCGGCCACCCTGCGCATCAGCGCCAATGAGGAGCGGCGCATGAGGGAGGAGGCTATGGAACTGCTGGCCGAACAGAAGCTGGATCATCTCAAAGACGAGATAGCCGGCTCTCTTCCCTATGGCATACAGCGACGGCTGGAGATCGCCAGAGCTCTGGCCACCAACCCTAAGCTGCTGCTGCTGGATGAGCCAGCAGCCGGGATGAACCCGCAGGAGACTCAGGAGCTGGGAGAGTACATTGTGGAGCTGAGGAAAAACCACGACCTGACCATACTGATGATAGAGCACCATATGGATTTGGTCATGCAGTTTTCCGACCGCATATATGTCATCGACTTCGGTAAGCTTATATCCTCCGGTACGCCTGAAGCCGTCAAGTCGGACAGGAGAGTCATCGACGCATATCTGGGGGTGGTGGAATGAGCGACGTCATTTTAAGTATAAAGGATTTAAAGGTGAGCTACGGTGGCATAGAGGCCGTCAAAGGTATTTCCTTTGATGTTAAGCAGGGAGAGATAGTTACCCTTATAGGCGCAAACGGCGCAGGCAAGAGCTCCACCCTTCGAGCTATCGCCGGCTTGGTAAAGCCCTCCGGCGGCAGCATTTGCTTCCAGGGAGAGGACATCACTGCCGCCGACCCCACGGAAATAGTGAAGCGGGGTGTCACCCTGGTCCCGGAAGGACGGCGTATTTTTGCCGACCTGACAGTGCTGGAAAATCTGAAGATAGGAGCTTATCTCCGCAATGACGATTTAAAAGAGGACATTGAGTGGGTGTACAGCCTGTTTCCCAGGCTGAAAGAACGCTCATGGCAGCCGGGAGGCACCCTCTCTGGCGGCGAGCAGCAGATGCTGGCCGTTGCCCGGGCCCTTATGAGCCGGCCCAAGCTCATAATGATGGACGAGCCAAGTCTTGGCCTTGCACCCATTATCGTGAGAGGCATCTTTGATATCATCCGGGAGATACACCGCCAGGGCGTGACTATACTGCTGATAGAGCAGAACGCCAACATGGCCCTGCAGACGGCAGATACCGGCTATGTCCTTGAGACCGGACGTATAGGTCTCTCCGGCACCGGAGCTGAGCTGCTGAGCAATGAGGATGTGAAGAAGGCCTATCTGGGCAGCTGAAATAAGAATAAAGTCAGGGCAGCGCCGACACGGCGCTGCCTTTTCTCTGTTTACTTTAAATTCCCTTTGTGCTAAAATGTGTTATCTTATATGTGGAGACAGGTATGTTCGAGAAACTGAAAATTTTAAAAAGTCAGTATGATGAGCTTTGTGCCCGGCTGGAGCTACCGGAGACCTATTCCGACGCCTCAGTCTATGCACGCTATGAACGGGAAGCCAGGGAGCTTGCTCCTATAGTTGAGGCCTATACCGCCTATGAAGAGGCAGGGACGGCCATGGAGGAAGCATCGGAGCTCATGGCCGACGCTGAAATGCGGGAGCTGGCCCAGGAGGAGTATGCCCAAGCCAAGGACAGGCGGGAGCAGCTGAGTCGCGAGATCAAAATATTGCTGCTGCCAAAGGATCCAAATGACGGCAAAAACGTCATTATGGAGATACGGGGCGGTGTTGGCGGAGAAGAGGGCATGCTTTTTGCGGCTGATTTATTTCGTATGTACAGCATGTACGCCGAGTCCAAAGGCTGGAAATTGGAGATAGCCAATATAAGCGAGACGGAGCTTGGCGGTATAAAGGAGATCAACTTTGTAATAGAGGGGGATGGAGCCTATTCCAGGCTGAAGTTTGAAGCGGGAGGGCACCGTGTACAGCGAATACCGGTCACCGAGTCAGGAGGCCGCATCCACACCTCCGCCGCTACCGTGGCGGTATTGCCGGAGGTAGAGGAAGTGGACTTCAAGCTGGACATGAACGATTTGAAAATAGACACTTTCCGCTCCTCCGGCGCCGGAGGACAGCATGTCAACAAAACTGAGAGTGCCATAAGAATAACCCACCTGCCTACGGGCTTGGTGGTGGAATGTCAGGACGAACGCAGCCAGTACAAAAATAAGGACCGGGCCATGCAGATACTCCGCTCCAAGCTCTATGAGCAGGAGCAGGCAAAACAGAATGCAGCCCTGGCCAGCGAACGCCGCAGCCAGATCGGTTCCGGTGACCGCAGCGAGCGTATACGCACCTATAATTTTCCCCAGAATCGTGTCACCGACCACAGGCTCAGCGGGGATATGAAGAATTTTAATTTGCAGAATATAATCAATGGAGAGCTGGACGGGCTTATTGATTGCCTTGTGACCAGCGACCAGACGGCCAAGCTCCAAGCCCAGGCGGAGGAATAAATGGAAACTAGATTATTTAAGGACGACCTTGCTCCGGCGGCAGAGCTCATCAAGGCAGGCAAGCTGGTGGCGGTGCCCACAGAGACGGTATACGGCCTGGCGGGCAACGGCCTTGACCCGGAGGCTGTGAAGAAAATATATGAAGTGAAGGGCAGACCCTCGGTAAAGCCCCTGTCTCTGATGGTTCCAGGGCCTGAGGCTATGGACACTTACTGCGATGATGTACCCCAGGCGGCTAGAGTTCTGGCTGCCAGGTTCTGGCCCGGCCCTCTCACAATAATAATGAAGGCAAAAAAACACATACCCTCTATTGTCCTTGCCGGGGGAGATACGGTGGGCCTGCGATGCCCGGAGCATCCTATGACTCTGGAACTGCTGAAGCTGGCTGGGCTGCCCTTTGCCGCTCCATCGGCGAACCCCTCAGGAGAGAAAAGCCCCAAAACCGCCCAAAAGGTGTACCAGTACTTTAACGGGAAGATCGAGGGAATAATAGACGGAGGGCCCTGCGGCCTGGGCTTTGAGTCAACCATTATCGACATGAGCAGGACGCCCTATAGGATACTTCGCCAGGGCGCCCTTCCGGTGGAAGATATAGAAAGCACTCTGGCTGCCGGACTTAAGATCATAGGTATCACCGGCGGCAGTGGCTCCGGCAAGACTACTGCTCTGAAAACTCTGGAGGATATGGGAGCACTGATACTGGATTGCGACAAGATTTATCATCAGCTACTGGAATGCAGCCCAGAACTGATAAATGAGATAGATTCCGCTTTTCCTGGAGTTGTGACAGAGGGGGTGCTCCAGCGCAAAGCCCTGGGTACCGTAGTCTTCAACGACCAGGAGGCCCTTAAAAAGCTCAACTCCATAAGTCACAGATATGTGGATATGGAGATAGAGCGGAGACTGCGCAGCTTTGCCATGGAGGGCGGGCGCATTGCCGCCATTGACGCTATAGAGCTCTTTGTGGGCGGACAGGCAAAGCGCTGCACCCATACCTTGGCAGTGCTGGCCGACAGGGAAAAGCGCATAGAGCGCATAATGGCCAGAGACGGCATCAGCCGGGAATATGCCGAAATGCGCATAGACGCCCAGCGCCCGGATTCCTATTTTGAGGAACTCTGCGGGCATGTACTCCGCAACGACGGCGATGCAGAGGAATTTCAAAAGGCTTGTATGAAACTATTTAAGGAGATTTTGAACAATGGATGACATCAGAAAAGAGCTTTTCTATGAACAGAAAAACGGCTATGACCTGATCGACGGTCAGGAGCGACTGGCCCTGGAGGAATACTGCCGGGAGTATATGGACTTTCTCAATAATTCCCGCACCGAGCGGGAGGCGGTAAAGAACGCCATAGCCATGGCGGAAGCCCAGGGCTTCGTGGAGTATGAGCCGGGCATTGAGCTCAGGCCAGGGATGAAGCTCTACCGCAACAACCGGGGCAAGGCCCTGATGCTGGCTGTGATAGGCAAGCAGGATCTGAGCCACGGCGCTGTGATAGCCGGGGCCCATGTGGACGCTCCCCGCCTGGACCTGAAGCAGATACCCATGTATGAGAGCGACGAGATGTGCTTTTTCCGCACCCACTACTACGGCGGAATAAAGAAGTACCAGTGGGTCACCATCCCTCTGGAGCTGCACGGCGTGGTAGCCTTGAAGAATGGGGAAGTGCTGGATGTCTCTATCGGGCGCGATCCGGAGGAGCCCAAGTTTGTTATCACCGACCTGCTGCCTCATTTAGCTGCCGATCAAATGAAAAAGACTATGAGCGAGGGCATCACCGGCGAGGGACTGCACATACTCATTGGCTCTGTACCTTATGCCGATGAGGGAAAGGACAGAGTGAAGCTGGCGATCCTGAGCATACTCAAGGACATGTACGATATAAACGAGGAGGATTTCCTATCTGCGGAGCTCACTGCCGTACCCGCTTATGATGTATGCGAGGTGGGCCTGGATCGCTCCCTTATAGGCGGTTACGGCCATGACGATAGGGTATGTGCCTATGCGGAGCTGAAAGCCATCTTTGATGTAAAGGAGCCTGAGCGCACCTGCGTATGCATACTGGCCGACAAGGAGGAGACAGGTTCCGACGGTGTCAGCGGTATGCAGAGCGCCGCTTTCGACTGCTTTATGGAGGATCTGTGCCAAAGCCAGGGAATAGTTCTGCGACGCTGCTATGAAAAGAGCTTTTGCCTTTCTGCGGACGTCAGCAATGCCTATGACCCTCTGTATCCCGACGTGTCGGAAAAGCGCAGCGAGGCAAAGGTCAACTATGGCATGGGAATAAGCAAGTTTACCGGAGCCAGGGGCAAGTCCGGTACCAGCGACGCTTCCGCCGAGCTGGTAGCCTATCTCCGCCGCCTCTTTGCAGAGAATGCGGTAGTTTGGCAGTTGTGTGAATTGGGCAAGGTGGATCAGGGCGGAGGCGGTACCATCGCCATGTTCATGGCCAACCGGAACATCGACACCATTGATGCAGGGGTTCCGGTACTGAGCATGCACGCTCCCTTTGAAGTGGTTGCAAAGTTTGACTGTTACATGACTTACAAGGGTGTGCTGGCAGCCTACAGTGACAAATAAGCAGATTTGATTTTATAGTTGCATGGAGCGGGAGTACTTTTGTGCTCCCGCTGCTTTTATGCTATCAAAGAGAAATTACGGCGGATGGGATTTATGGTGCGCCTTTCGGGCAAAATATCCGGGAGGTGAAGACATGGACGAAATAAAGGAACTGGGCGCCAGCACCAAAGGCAATATACATTGTCTTACCATAGTTGGGCAGATAGAAGGGCATCAGGTGCTGCCGGAGGACACAAAGACCACAAAGTATGAGCATGTACTGCCGCTGATTGCAGCAATTGAAGAATCCCCGGAGATAAACGGACTGCTGGTGCTGCTCAATACCATGGGCGGAGACGTGGAAGCCGGGCTTGCCATAGCAGAGCTTATAGCAGGGATGAAAAAACCGGCGGTTTCCCTGGTGCTGGGTGGCGGTCATTCTATAGGCGTACCCCTGGCGGTGGCAGCCAAACGAAGTATGATAGCGCCCTCTGCGGCTATGACTATTCATCCTGTGAGAATAAATGGCGTGGTAATCGGTGTTCCCCAGACCTATAACTATTTTTCCCGTATCCAGGAGCGGATCGTCTCCTTTGTGACGGGACATTCCAATATAAGCCGGGAGGCTTATGTTAAATACATGAGCAATACCGATGAGCTTGCAAATGATGTGGGCAGCGTCATATACGGCAGAGAGGCAGTGGAGAGCGGACTCATTGACCAACTGGGCACATTATCCGATGCGCTGGACTATCTGCACAGGGAAATAGATGAACAGAGAAAATTGGTTGCGGGAGCGTGAGACTCCCGCAATTTTTTGCCCAAACGTAAAAGCATTTGCACATGCAGCAGTCCTGTGGTTCTCAAAGTCTTGTTTTTACCATAAGAATATGGTAATATATAATTTATGATTATCGTGGGGGTATGTGCCAATGAGCATGTGGGAAGCAATATTGCTGGGCCTGGTCCAGGGAATAGCGGAGTTCCTGCCTATATCCAGTTCAGGCCATCTTTCGGTGGTTAACAACCTTTTCAAGATATCGGAAGAAGGGCACATGTTCTTTGATGTTCTGCTGCATCTGGGCACCCTGGTCTCTGTTCTCATTGTCTATTGGCAGGATCTGAAAGAGATGTATTATGAGGTCATTTCCTTTGCAAATCTTGGACCTTTGGCGGGCCAGCCCAGAGAACACTATCCCCAGGCCCGCACTTTCCTTATGATAGTGATGGCCACCCTGCCATTATTTTTGATACTTCCCATTAACGACATGATAGAGACCTTGTATTACAATAATGTCTTTATAGGTGTGGCAATTATCCTGACCGGATGTATGCTCTACGTCTCCGACAAGATGAAACCCGGGAAAAAGTCGGAACGTAATATGACCATACTGGATGCCATTATAATCGGACTGTGCCAGTGTGTTGCCACCATCCCGGGACTGTCACGCTCCGGAACAACCATTACTGCCGGCATTGCCACCGGGCTGCGCCGGGACTTTGCGGTTAAGTTCTCCTTCCTGATGTCCATTCCTGCTGTATTGGGAGCAAACATACTCAGCCTTGCGGATGCTTTCCAGGAGGGAATAAACTGGGCCAGCGTGCCGGCATATCTGGTGGGAATGGTGGTGGCAATGCTCTCGGGTATAGCCGCTATCAGCCTTTTGAAGCTGATAAGCGCCAAGGGTAAGTTCGGAGGCTTTGCCTATTATTGCTGGGTCATGGGCGTATTGTCCATCGTCTTGTACATGATATTCTGACAATTTACTTTAAGCATATGCCGGGTCTGAGATTTCCGGGGAGCGATAGACTCCCTGGGGGGATTCAGACAGAGAAAGGACACTTTTAATGGCACATACTAAGAAGAAATCTACTTCAAGCAAAAAGAGCGGCAGCTCCAAGAGCAGCTCATCTTCCAGAAAAAGCAGCAAGCAGGCGGCAACACAGCCGCCTCAGGAGCCGGTGATGCCTATCCGCCGGGAAGCTGGGGCAGTTGTATTTCTGTTTCTGGCGGTATTTGTAAGCATCAGCTATTTTAAGCCCGAGGGCGCGTTTATTCTATTTTTTGCAAATCTTATAAAAGGCCTGGTGGGCTGGGGCTATTATCTTACAGCGGCGGTCTTCCTGCTGACGGCTGTGATTCTGGGATTTCACCGGGGCAGACCGGTGGCACTGCGCAGCTTTTGCGCCTTGCTTTTGCCGGTACTTATGGCGGCTATACTCAGCCTCATTATTTATGAGCCGCCTTTTCAGGCGGACTTTGACCTGAAGACCACTGCCGGACAGCTCTTTGAGTCCGGACAGTATCTGGAGTCTGCCGGAGCTCTGGGGGGGCTGCTGGCTATTGGACTGGAAATGGCGTTCAGTATATACGGTGCCCTTCCGGTGCTGGTTGTGTTCTTTATAGCCTGTGCGATCTGTGCTTTCAGCAGCAGCTTTAAAAAAGTTGCCCAGCAGGTGAAGATCAGGGCCACCGCACCTTACGATCCCTCTTTGTATGAGGATGCCCTGGCCCCGGTTGGAGCTGTGACAGGAAAGGTACCGGCAGCGGAGGCCAAGAAGATAGAGCGTATAGCCCGCAGCTCCGTTATGGACATTCCCCTCAAAGATGAGGATGAGGAAGAATTCCTGTTTAGGGAAAGCAGCCCTGCAGTGAACCCATATGCCGGAGAGACCAAGCCTCAGCGCCGGGCGGAGAAGGTGAAGCCTGAAAAGAAGCCACAAGAGAAACCGGCCTCAGGGGCAAAGACGGACAAGAAAAAAGACAGCGGTAAAAAGATACCTGTAGTCAGAGAACCAGGTTATGGCCCAACAGAGGATGTGATGCCTCTCACACCTGAGGAGGCGGCCAGCATTGCAGGTGTGGTTCTGGCTGTACAGCAGGAGGAGCGGGAGCATCTGAAGCCCGTATCTATGAGTGGGGAAATTTCAGATCCGCCAAAGGGAAAGAAGGCCATCAAGGCCCAGGTCGAAGCGGAGGCTCAGGCGGTAGCCCAGGCTATATCCTCTGCCGCAGAGAGCTCAGATTATCAGTTCCCGCCTATATCCCTGCTGCGCAGCGGTGGCGCTGCAGCCATCGACGCCAGAGACGAGATCGCCGTAAACCGCAGCCGTTTGGAGGGGGCTATAAGGAGCTTTGGTATAAATGCCTCAATTGTGGGTGTGACCCGGGGGCCAACGGTAACACGTTACGATATTGAGCTGGAACAGGGAGTAAAGCTGGCCAGAGTGACTAATCTGGCAGGGGATCTGGCCCTGGCTCTGGGTGTGATCAATGTGCGCATTGCACCTATACCCGAGAAGATATCCACCGTGGGTATAGAAGTGCCCAATAAAATCGTCAGCACCGTATACCTGAGGGATATCATCGAATCTCCTCAGTTCGTTACTGCAAAGTCCAAGCTGAGCTTTGCTCTTGGTAAGGACATTGGAGGCGAGTGCGTGGTGGGAAACATCGCCAAACTGCCCCACATGCTTATTGCCGGTACCACCGGTTCCGGTAAATCCGTGTGCATGAACTCCCTTATACTCAGCCTTTTGTACAAAGCCCGGCCCGACGAGGTACGCCTTATAATGATAGACCCCAAGATGGTGGAGCTGGGTATTTATAACGGCATACCCCACCTGTATGTACCTGTAGTCACAGATCCGAAGAAGGCTGCCGGTGCTCTTCAATGGTCCGTGGTGGAGATGCTCAAGCGTTACCGTCTTTTCTCGGAGGTAGGGGTCAGGGATCTGGCCAATTACAACAAGC
>ERZ827478.1876-NODE-1876-length-12656-cov-3.748909_pt1 | contig 12656 bp, 7 predicted proteins | sample MGYA00519705_ERZ827478 | MGnify/ENA primary metagenome ERZ827478 (study PRJEB31778, sample SAMEA3449318) | human gut metagenome | biome: human gut; feature: human-associated habitat; material: faeces | place: United Kingdom | collected 2010/2012 ... | reverse complement strand
CGGAGCTCTTAAAGCCCGGCCGCGACGTGCGCGACGAGCTGCCAAAGCCCATCCTGCGCACCGACGTTCTTGAAATGAAAGACCTAAAGCCCGGCATGGTGCTGACCGGCACGGTGCGCAATGTCATCGACTTCGGCGTGTTCGTGGACATCGGCGTCCATCAGGACGGGCTGGTGCATATATCCCAGATAAGCGACAAATTCATCCGCCATCCCAGCGAAGTTCTGGCGGTAGGTGATGTGGTAAAGGTAGTGGTGCTGGAAGTGGAGGAGAAAAAGCACCGCATATCTCTTTCAATAAAACAGGCGAAAGGTCGGTGAATCAAATGACGATGTCAAAGGAAGAACTGCGGAACATCAGAATAGCTCAGCTGATAAATTACGGCGTCTCACGGGGACTTATAGAGCGGGAGGACAGATACTGGGCGGTAAATAACCTCCTCTCCGTGCTGGGGCTGGACAGCTTCCAGCTTCCGGAGGAGATACTTTTCGACCCTCCGCTGGAGGAGATACTGAGATGGCTGCTGGACGACGCGGAGGAGCGGGGCATCATACCAGGAGGAGTCACCAGCAGGGACTTGCTGGATTCCAAGCTCATGGGGGTACTCACACCGCGGCCTTCTCAGGTCATAGAGAAATTCTGGTTCCAGTATAAAATAAGCCCCATGTCCGCTACCCAGTGGTACTACGATTTCAGCCGGTATACCGACTATATCCGCAGCTACCGGGTTATCAAGGACATGAAATGGGTATCCAAGACCCACTATGGAGACATAGACATCACCGTCAATCTCTCCAAGCCGGAGAAGGACCCCAGAGCTATTGCCGCCGCCAAACTCCAGAAGAGCTCCGGATATCCCAAGTGCCTGCTTTGCCGCCAGGCTGAGGGCTATGCCGGACGCATGGACTATCCCGGAAGGGCAAACCACAGGATAATCCCGCTCAAACTCAACGGGGACAACTTCTTCCTCCAGTATTCCCCCTATGTGTACTACAATGAGCACTGCATTGTGCTCAATGAAAAGCACGTGCCCATGAAGATAGACAAGGATACTTTCCTGCGTCTGCTGGACTTTGTGCGCCAGTTCCCTCACTACTTCCTGGGCAGCAATGCAGACCTGCCCATAGTGGGCGGCTCTATCCTGAGCCACGACCACTTCCAGGGCGGCAATTACTGCTTTGCAATGGAGAAGGCAGAAGTGGAGCACCAGCTATCCTTCCCCGGATTTTCCGACGTGCAGGCCGGTATAGTGAAATGGCCCATGTCCGTAATCCGTCTGCGCTGCGCCGACAGCGGGCGCATAGCCCAGCTGGCGGATAAGATACTTGCGGCCTGGAGAGTCTACAGCGACGAGAGCGTGAATGTCTTTGCCGAGACTGACGGGGAACCTCACAACACCATTACCCCAATCGCCCGCCGACGGGGCAAGGATTACGAGATGGATCTGGTGCTGCGCAACAACCTGACTACGGAGGAGCACCCTCTTGGTCTGTTCCATCCCCATGCTGAGCTGCACCACATAAAGAAAGAGAACATAGGGCTCATCGAGGTGATGGGCCTGGCAGTGCTGCCGGCAAGGCTCAAGGACGAGCTGGCCCAGCTGGCCCAGCTGCTGAGAAGCGGCGGCGACCTCTATGCCTCAGAGGCTACCGCAAAACATGCCCCCTGGGCGGAGGAGCTTAAAAAGCACTATGACTTTGCCGCGGAAGACGCTGAGAAGATCCTGCGCCAGGAAGTGGGCGTCGTGTTCCAGCAGGTGCTGGAGCATGCCGGAGTCTTCAAGCGGGATGAACAGGGCCGCGCCGCCTTCCTGCGCTTTATCGACAGCCTGAAATAAATAGCAAAGGTAAGTAAAATGAGACTTGGCAAAGACTGGTACAAAAGCGACAGAGCCAGACTGCTGTTTGCCATAATGCTGAACCTGGCCTTCCTGGCTGTGCTGATGCTGTGCTTTGAAGTCCGGTTCGAGGAAAACGACGATCTGACCGTCCAGAAATATCTGGACGGCCAGACCGCTGAAAAGACCCCTTTTGTCATATACATCAACTATTTTCTGGCAAAGCTGCTGATAGGATTATATGACCTGAGCGGCAACGGCCTGCCCATGTTCTCCCTGCTGCAATATGCCATGCTGCTGCTGAGCTTTACGGGGCTGAGCTATATGCTCTTCAAACGCCTGAACCCCCTGGCGGCGGCTGCCGCTTCGTTGGGCGTCCTCTGCTTCTACGGGGCCGACAGCTATCTTGCGCTGACTTATACCAAAACAGCCGGCATAGCCACGGTGGGCGGTACAACCCTGATGCTCCTGGGCTCGGAGGAAAACGGAGGGTCAAAAAGGTGGCTGCCTATGTTTCTGGGCGCCCTTTTGCTGCTTCTGGGCCTCATGATGCGGGACAAGGAATTTGCCGCCTGCGCCGCCCTTATGGTTCCTTTGGGACTGGCGGTATTTGCCGAAAGGCTGAGCCTGGCTCCGGCGGGTGGGAAGCTGAAAACAGGGGCTGCTTTCCTGCTGCCTTTCCTGCTTACCCTGGCCCTGGCCGCCGGGCTGTTTATTGGCAACAATCTAATCTGGGACAACAGCAGCTACAGCGAATATAAGCAGTTCAATGCCCAGCGCAGCCGCTTTGTGGACTACAACGTGCCGGAATATGAGCAAATGCCGGAGGTGTATGAGAGCCTGGGCATAGATGAGAACATGCGGGACATGTTCATGGTAAACTGCTATGAGCGCTCCGTCTGGACAGGGGAAGCCTATGAGACATTGGCAGAAGCCAGGGACCAGTTGGTGGAAAAGCCGTCTGTAGGGGAATGCCTGGGCGTATTTCTGAATCGCTGTTTGGCGGCATTCTTTATACAAAAGCCTATATACGGCCTTATGGCGGCGCTGATCCTCTGGCTGGCCTGGGGCAGGAGAGAGCTACTCCAAATTCTGAGTGCGGGTCTGGCCTTTGCATTTTTCCTGCTGATATATCTGTACCTGATACGTCAGGGCAGGTTCCTGGTAAACCGGACGGATGCAGGTTTCTTTTTTGCTCTGGCCGTGACGCTGCTGTGGTTCCTGAACCCGCAAAAGGCAAGGGGAGAGCATGTGCTGTGCCTGGTACTCATTTGCCTGTGCCTGGGGCTGGGATACCGTCAAAACAGGGACTACAGCTATTTCTACCAGGGCAATATCCTGGGAGACGACAGTGCGGACAAAGCGGCGGTGGAGGCTCTTATTGACGACGAGCATCTGTTCCTGGCCGAAGTGGATGCCCTTAACCTGACCTTGTACTCTCCCCTGGAGACGGTGCCCGCCGGCTATGGAGACAGCATAATCCTAATGGGGGATTGGTGTGAGAACCACCCGATGAATAATTCCACCCTGGCGGCCTACGGTACAGAGGAACCGTTGCGGGATGTGGTGAACAACGACAGGGTATGCATAATCAGCAATGACATAGAAACCCCGCTGGAGTTTATAAGGCGCTACTTTGACCCGGAGGCCCGGGCGGAGCTGCTGGAGCCTCTCAGCAGCGAGACCGGGATGGGCATATATCTGATATTGAGCTGAGGAAACAAAATGTCACTCAAGGCAAATGCAAGTGAAAAATGGAACAGGGACGGCAGCTTGCGGCTTGCGGCGGCGGTACTTCTCAATGCCGTGCTGCTGGTGCTGCTGCTGAGCTGCTTTACCCCCAGGTTTGAAACCAACGACGAAGTCCTCATGAGCAAGTTCGTGGACGGTCAGATGGGGGAAAAGAGCGCCTATATCCCTTTTATAAATATCCTCCTGGGCTTCTTCCTTAAAATGCTTTATACTCTGGCCGGGGAGAGCCTTAACTGGTACAGTATATCCCAGTATGCCCTGATGTTCTGCGGCTTTACTGCCATGACCTGGGTGCTGCTGCGCCGCTTCCGGCCTCTGGCGGCTATGGGCATGGCCGCCGTGATACTTATGACTGTGGGGGTGAACAGCTATCTGTACCCCGCCTTTTCCAAGGTCAGTGCCGTGGCCGCGGCGGGAGGGCTCAGCCTGATGCTCTATGCCGGGGAGAAAGAACAGGGAAAGGCCCGGACCATGATACTGGGCTTTGTTATGGCAGTGCTGGGCTACCTGTGGCGCTTTGAGGAATTCTTCGGTGTGGCGGCGCTGCTGGCCCCGGTGGGCTTGACAGCTATGATGGGTATATTGGAAAAATCAAAAGGCGAGCTGCTGAAACTCAGAATGAGAAAGACATTTGCCTATGCCCGCCCATTCCTGCTGCTTCTGGTCATGGTACTGCTGCTCTTCGGATTTGACCGCTTTATGTGGACCCGTGGGGACTATGCCTACTTCACCCGCTATAACGACACCCGCAGCATGCTTGTAGACTACGGCGAATTGCCGGACTATGAGCAGATGCAGGAGGTTTATGACGCCCTGGATATGGATGAGAATGCGGTGTACTTTCTGAAAAACTGGAGTTTTTACGACACGGAGAAATTCTCCCTTGAGCAGATAGAAGCGGTGCTGGAGGCCAGAAACGGGCAGACGGCCCAAAGGAGCGCCGGAGAGTGCCTGGGCATATTCCTGGATGAAGCAGTGCCCGGTCTTGCAAAGACTTTGGCCTTCTATGCTCCGGCATTAATGCTGATGCTCTGGCTGGCCTGGGGCGGCCGCAGCCGCCGGCACTGGCTGGGCCTGGGGCTGAGCCTGGCTTTCTTCGGGATTATTTACCTGTTGATGATATATCAGAACCGCTATCTGGCAAACCGGGTGGATATGGGCCTGCTGCTGGCTCTGGCCCTGACTATGAGCTTTCTTATGGACAGGGAGAAAACGGAGAAAGACGGGCTGCTGTGCTGTGCTCTGGCCGCCCTGGCGGTTTTTACCGGGCTTTACATGAACAAGAACGTCTGCCTTTTCAGCGGGCAGTATGCCGTGGAGGACAAGAGCAGCGGCAAGGCCGCCGTGGAGCGGCTGCTGGAGGATGAAGAGCATCTGTATCTGTGCAAGGTCTGGTCTATGGACCATGAGCTATATGGGCCCTTGGAGACGGCACCGGCGGGCTTTGCCGACAGGATAGTGCTGCTGGGAGGCTGGAGCCTCTACCACTCCAGCATAGAGCATGTGCTGGAGAAGTACGGAATTGAAAACCCTTACCCGGACATGATAGACAATCCCCAGGTGCTGCTGATAGACAAGGATGTGGAGCGCACGGTGGAATACCTGCAAAAGTACTATGAGCCCTCCGCTCGGGCGGAAAAGATAGAAGATCTGAGCAGTGACACGGGACTGGAGATATACAGAATAGTCAGCGGAGGATAAGAGCTAAGACACGGCAGAGATATGCCATAGGAATAGAATATAATTTTATAAAACTGGCCGAATATATCAGGATAAATGCAAGCTGATATATTCGGCCTTTTTACAGCAAAAAAACAACGAAGTAGGAGAAACAATCCAATCGGATTTTGCGTCCTGTAAATATAAGCATGTATCGGAGCGGCAGAGCCGGTACCGGAAGGCACCGGACCTGCCGCGGGAAAACGCCTGGAGCACCGGGCTGCATATGGAGCAAAAGCCAGACTTTACGGCTGCTCCGCAGGTGGCGGAAGCTGAACAAAAAGGAGGATGAATCCGTTGAAGAAGGCTATCGCTTTTTTCCTGAGCCTGGGGCTCATTATGGCTCTCTGCGCCTGCGGCAGAGAGCAGGAGGAAGGGGAGCAGACGGCAGCGCCGGAAGCTGAACAAGGTTTTACAAACAGCTTCAGCTACAGTGAGCAGAGCCTGCCCGCCCCCATGACGGTATCCAACTGCCAGTACAGCGACGGGGACTCTTTGTATTTCTGCGGCATGGATATTGCCGGAAAGCCTTTGCTTATAAGAACCTGGAGGGACGATATTACCGGTGCAAATGAAAGTATGGAATATAAGCTGCCCCAGGAGGCGGACTATGTCTTTTGCTGCTGCAAGGCGGACAGAAGGCTTGTGGTGCTGGCAGGGGACAGACCGCCATATTCCCGTACAGGAGATCTGAGGACAGTTTCCAATGAGCAGGACAGCTATGAACTTTTCCTGCTGAGTTTTACAGAGAAAGGCAGTCTGATAAACACTCTGCCGCTGAGTGAAAGCCCCTTTGACCAGGGCATATCCGTTCGTTCTATTGTCCCTTCGGGTGAAAGCTACTATATGCTTACCCAGACACAGCTCATCCGGGCGGACGGTGAAGGACATGTGATGAATGTACTGACTTTGGATGAGGGCAGTTTTATCTCCCAGACCCTTGTGGAGGGAAAGCCTCTGGTATGCTGCTTTGACGGAGAGACTCTTGTGCTGGCTGAGCCTGGAGAAGCGGAGGATTTTAAGCTCAGGAAAATCTATACCTTTGAATCCTGGCAGGTGCAGGGCATGGGCACTTCGGCGGATGGCCGGCTGCTGATAAACGACGGCGGGAAAATATACAGCCTGGACATACAGAGCGGAGATACCCGGACCCTTTTCGACTTTCGTCAGGCCGCCGTGGGTATAGACGGCTATGCCAATGTGTACCCCTGGTTGGATGGGTATCTGCTGTCGAATCATTGCCAGGATCAGAATGTGACTTTGAGCCCCGGTATGGCGGAGCAGCGGCGGGAGCTCACTCTTTGGACCGAGTATATGATTGAGGAAGTGCTGGCCTATGTGCGTGGATTCAATCAGGAGAACGAAAACTACTATGTGACGGCAGTAGACATACACGACATGAGCCGGGAACAGCTCATGGGGAAAATAGCTGCGGGGAAGGGGCCGGATCTCTATCATGTGGGTGACGGAGTTGGATCGGTATTGAAGGAAATGGACCCCCGGCAGATATTCATGGACCTGAACCCCTTGATGGATGAGAGCGAGATACTGCCCCAGGGCAGTATTCTGCCCCAGCTCCAGCGCTGCATGGAGCTGGACAGCAAACTCTACATGATGCCGGTGAATTTCTACTTTGAAACGGTGTGTACCTTCCGGGACTCTCCCTTTGAGCCGGGACTGACACTGACACAGCAGGAGCAGCAGCTGAGAGAGGAAGAGTCGGATTACCGGCTTTTTACCTGCTTCATGGACAGGGATCAGATATGGGATAATCTCAGCGTCATGTATATGAACAGCCACATGGAGCCGGAAAGAGCCGCCTGCAATTTTGAAACGCCGCTGTTTATAGAGCTGCTGGAATACTGCTCCGAGCCGGAGGCAAATTTCGGCGGAAAAAGCCAGGGATATATGCCCTGCATAAACTACATAGGAAGTTTGCCCGGACCACTGAGACTGATGTATTTTCAGCAGCAGTACGGAGAAGAGCTGCTTATGAATACTGAGTTCGGCTCTTCCTATTATCTGACCGCTTGCTTTGCCATTGGGATAAGCAGCGGCGAAACGGAGGGAGCCATGGAGTTTCTCTCCTATGCCAACAGGCGGTGGCCGGATAATCCCCGCTTCACCTGGCCTGCTTCCACGGTGGTTTTTCAGCAGCTGATGGAGGAGTACACCAGCACGGGAATATATGATGAAGAATACAGGGAATACAGGCAGCTCAGCAAAAACACCGAGGAACAGCTTAATGAGCTGCTGGGCAGCATAAAGGGCATAAGGGGAGCGCACCCGGCCCTGGAAAAGATAATGGATGAGGAGGCGCAGCGCTGCTTTGCCGGGGATATCAGCCCGGAGCAGGCCGCAGCTGCCATACAGTCCCGGGCGGAGATATACCTGGCGGAGCAGTACGGCTGAACTCTTTGCAGACGATAAGGAAGGGAACAGGCTTAAAAAACAATCCAGGCCCCAGGGTTTTCCCCAGGGCCTGGATTGTTCAGCTTATTTTGTCTTATTTTGTTATTTGGCTCAGGTAATTATACGCCGGGCCTCATAGCCGCGGTTTGCATAGTAGCCTTCCAGCTCGGAGATGATTACGCCGGTGGAGGAGTTTGCCGCATGGACAAACTTGTTATCGCCTATGTAGATACCCACGTGGCCGATATAGGTGCTGCTGGAATAGAAGCAAAGGATATCGCCGGGCTGGAGATCCGAGGGATCCACATGTACTCCGTTCTGGGCCTGATCGCAGGCTACGCGGTTCAAAGTGTAGCCGAACTGTTTGTAGGTGTAGTACACCAGGCCGGAGCAGTCAAAACCGGTCTCGGGAGAGGCACCGCCCCAGCTGTAATTATATCCCACAAACTGGAGGGCGAAGTCTGCCACCTGACGGCCTTCAACGCTGCCGCCCGCATCGGGGGAGACAGTGTTGGAATAGCTGCCCTCTTTCACATACTGGGAATAGACATAACCGGCCTGTCCGTCGTAGATGACGGCGGTCCAATCCCCGGTGGTACCGGTGATGGTTACGGCATTACCGTAGAACAGCTCACAGAGGATCTGGGAATTCATGGAGGCTCCGGCACGCATACGCACGTTGTTGCCGCTTATATAGCCTTCGCTCTGGGTGCTGCTGTCCACAGGGGGAAGAGTGGACTGGGGCACATCGGTGGAAGTATCGGACTCCGTACCGTCCCCGGGGGGTTCCAGATCAGGCAGGCCGGTGCCCGCATTGGAAGTGAGGGTGATATACTGGGAATAGACATAGCCGCTGACGCCGTTTATTATACATGCGCTCCATTCTCCGCTGGTACCGGTGACGGTGACGGCAGTGCCCTTGTTATAGGTGTCAATGATGGAGTAGCTGGTGGAGGGGCCGGTGCGGAAGCGCACCGTATCTCCGTTTATGTAGCCGGACTGCTCCTGAGTGGGAGCCGCGGAAGGCACGGTGACAGGCGTGGAAGTGGGCGATGGGCTGGGACTCACTGTACCGGAGTCTACCAGGGGAGGCAGCTGGGAGCTGTCATTGTCCGGATAGATCGGAGTTCCGGAGGGGCTTTCCAGCATACTGTCACCGTCGGGAAAGTCGGAGAGATAGATATCTTCTTCAACAAAGATCTCTCCGGAGCCGGAGTAGGTGCCTGCGCTGACATACTGGGAAAAGACGTAGCCCGCCTGCCCGTCAATGATGCAGGAAGTCCAGTCTCCCGAAGTGCCGGTGATGGTAAGAGTTTTACCCCGATTGTACTCGCCCAGGATTGCGGCACTGTTGGTGGGACCGCTGCGGAAACGCACATACATAGCGTTTATGTATCCGCTGCTGCCCTGGCTGACCTGAGTGCTCTGCCCGGGATTTACCTGATTGCCGATTATCGGGGTTCTGGCAAAGGGATCGCTACTGCTGAGGGATAGATATGCAGCAGATATAAAACCGCTCTGGCTACCATAATTCACCGCATACCAGCTGTCGTTGGAGCGGTCGGTAACTGTGACGCTGCTGCCGCTGGAAAGACAGTTGATGATCCGGTAGTTTGTACCGGGGCCTGAGCGTAGGTTTACCTCACTGCCGGTGACTACAGCTGTCTCCGCAAAGGCGGTGACACTGAAACACAGGCTCATAAGAGCTGCGGCAAGGAGGATCCTAAAGATATTCTTGCGCATTTGAAACAGATCCTTTTTCTAGATTATCTGGAGGAGAGGGCACGGTCCAGCCAGACAACCGCCACATCCATTGCGGAATATAATCCGTCCTTCTCCGCCTTCTTAACGATGCGGTCTCTGGACTTGATACTGGCGTCGGTAAGCTGGAGCTGTACGGAAACCTTTGTGGCCACGTCAAGATCGTTTACCTTTTTTGTCTCCAGTATTTGCAGCATGATAATGTATTTGTCTGCAAAGCTGCCGTAGTAAATAATATTGTCCTTTCTTTGGAAGGGATGACCCTTATACTCCAATGTTTTAGCCAATAAAAGCACCTCCAGTGGGTAAAAACCCGTAATCAAAATGTAACACATTGAACCAAGTTTGTCAACAGAAAATTATGGTAAACCCTATGGGCCAAGACCCATTTTGGGATATTTTGGGGCCCGGCAGGGGCTTATGCCCTGCCGGGGTTACGAAAATTACCAGATGAACATATTGTCTCCGCTGCCGCCCAGGAACTGGTCGCCGCCGGAACTACCGCCCAGGAACTGGTCGTCGCCGGAGCTGCCGCCCCAGATGTCGCCGGAGGTCCCACCGCTCCAGCTTCCACCGAAGTCATCACCACCGCTTATGATCCCACCGGTATTGCCGGAGTCTGGATTGACAGGATCGGTGACGATGAAATCGTCCAGGAAGTCTTCTTCCTCTTCATCGACGAAGCCGAAGATACCGGTGTTCTCGCCGCTGAGATAGGGATAGGTGAAGGATTTCCAAGCCAGTCCGTCATGGAGAGGGGACATAACCTTTTTCCAAAGCTGAGCCGCAGGGTTGCCGCTGACCTGAATTGCTTCCTGCTCGTCGTATCCGGTCCAAACAGCGGCTACATAGTAGGGGGTGCAGCCCGCAAACCAACGGTCCATGTACTGGCCGGAGCTGCCGGTTTTGCCGGCCACAGGCACGCTCCACAGGGCGGCCTCGGTGCCGGTGCCGTTCTCTACCGCATTCTGAAGCATATAGGTGAGAGTGTACGCAGTGTTAGGCTCAAAAGCCTGGATAGTGCGTGGGGTATTGTCGATGACGATATTTCCCTCACTGTCGGTGAGCATGGTATAGGTGCGGCTGTAGGTGAATATGCCGTCATTCACTATGGAGCAGTAGGCCTGGGCCATCTCCCTCACGGTGCAGCCGTTGTAGAACTGACCCAGGGACATGGGGGCATAGGCAATGTCATTCTCCGGCACCAGACTGGTGAAGCCCAGATGGTTCACCAGATAGTCGTAGGAAGTCTGGGGACCCTGAGGCAGAATGTCTACAATCTGGGCCGCCACAGTGTTGATGGAGTATTGCAGCGCGGTATAGATGGAGACTACGCCCATATAGCTGCGGCTGTCGTTTTGAGGCAGCCAGTCTGTTCCGTTGAGCACCACGCTGGGGGAGTCAAGCACGGTGGTTTCCGGAGTGATGAGCCCCAGGTCGATAGCGGGTCCATAAGCCGACAGAGGCTTGATGGAGGACCCGGGGGGACGCATGGTACCGGTGGCCCGGTTAAGACCGAAGTTTATGGTCTTTTCACCTACGCCGCCGCTGAGACCAAGAATGCGCCCGTCATAGGGGTCCATAACAACTATGGCACTTTGCAGTTGCTGGTCGCTGCCCCAGGTGTTGGGGATGGCTTCCAGGTCGGTGTAGATAGCGTCAATATTGTTTTGCACGTTTACGTCCAGACAGGTGTAGACATTGTAGCCGCCGTTATAGAGCAGAGTTTGGGCGGTCTCCCGGCTGATGCCCTTGAGCTGCATCAGGTCTTTGATGACATCGTCGATGACGACTTCAGTATAGTAGGAGTAAATGGTCTGGGAATACTCCTCTCCCGGGCTGCGGGTGAATACCAGTTCTTCGGCCACTGCGTCCTTGTACTGCTGGTAATCTATATATCCCTGCTCGTACATCTCCCGCAGGATGGTCTCCTGGCGTTCCTTGTTGTTCTGCTCATTGTAGAAGGGGTCGTAATAGGTGGGCAGATTGGTGATGCCAACGATGGCTGCGCTTTCCGCCAGAGTCAGATCCTTGGCATCTTTGCCAAAGTAGGTTTGGGCGGCCATCTGCACGCCGTAGCAGCCCTGACCGAAGTAAACGGCATTGAGATACCACTCAACGATTTCCTGCTTGTCATATCGTTTTTCCAGCTCCAGAGCTCCAAAAATCTCCGCCAGCTTTCGCTGGATGGTGACCTCATCGTTACCGGTAAGGTTCTTTATGAGCTGCTGGGTGATGGTGGAGCCGCCGTAGCTGGTGTCCATTTTGGCGAACATGGTGACAAAGGCGCCGGCGGTGCGGTACCAGTCCACGCCCTTATGTTCGTAAAAGCGTTTGTCTTCAATGGCTACCAGAGCTTTCTCCATGTACCAGGGGATATCCTCATAATCTACCCAGACGCGTTTCTCACTGCCGGAGAGGGTGGCCAGTTCCCGCCACTCACCCCCGGCATCCTGATACCACAGGGTACTGGATTCATTTAGCTTCAAATCCTCCAGACTCAGGTCGAAGCTGGGCACAAGGCAGGTCTTTACATAGTAGGCGAACACACAGGTGAACATCATGCCTGCCACAAGAAATATCAGAAGTATGGTGCCGATGACCTTGAGCACGGCGCCGATGGAGCCGGAGATCACGTCGCCGGTAAGGGTGACGGCCTTCTTTACCACACGCCGCTTCTTTTTTTCCGGCTTCGGTACCGGGGTGCTTTTTTCGGGCTCCTGTATCTCGGGGCTCTTTTTTTTCATTAAAATAAGGCGCCTCCTTTGTAGAAACGGTATTTATGCGCAGGGCGCGGCCAATAATCATATCAATACATTTTGCCATTATACCACAGCTTTCCTCCCAACGGTAGAGAAAATGTAAATTTTTTCTTAGGAAAGCTGCCCGTACAACCATAGTATAGCCAGTATTAAAGGAAAATAGCGTATATTTTTCTCTGCCGGAAGAGATACTATACTTGGTATGAAGTTTCTGAAAAGGAGGGGCTTAAATGGGCCTTAAAATCAGGATAGCGCTTATGACCTGTCTGGTGGCAGCTGCCGCTTTTGCCGCCTCTGAAGCCTACAAAAGCATAATACCAGCCCAGACGGTAATACCGGAAGAAGTATATGCCCAGTTCCGCGCCCGGGAGGACGAGGCCCAGTTTTTCCTCCGGCCCTGTGACGGCTATGTG
>ERZ827478.1873-NODE-1873-length-12661-cov-3.290497_pt1 | contig 12661 bp, 9 predicted proteins | sample MGYA00519705_ERZ827478 | MGnify/ENA primary metagenome ERZ827478 (study PRJEB31778, sample SAMEA3449318) | human gut metagenome | biome: human gut; feature: human-associated habitat; material: faeces | place: United Kingdom | collected 2010/2012 ... | reverse complement strand
ATACTACGGCCTGAGTCAAGTGCACGGCGCATTCGGGCATACCTATAAAATGACAGGCCTGATACGCCGCAACCGCCAACTGTAACGCCTTGGGATCTGCAAGTCCGACATCCTCGCTTGCAAATCGCGTAACGCGTCTGGCGACGTACAGCGGATCTTCGCCCGCCTCCAGCGCTAAACGCTTGTGACCCATATCCTGCAGGGCGATTACCTCGCGGCGGATTTCCTCCTGGGTGAGCTTGCGGCGCGGAATGGTTTTGTTTTTCTGGTGGTACGGGCAATATACGCAGCCGTTGATGCAGTAGTTCGACAGATAGAGCGGCGCGAACATTACGATACGGTTGCCGTAGATTTTCTCCTTGATCTGTTTGGCCAGCGTGAACATGCGTTGGTTCAGGTCTTCGAGTTCGCACTCGAGCAGCACGGCCGCTTCGCGGTGCGTGACCCCTTTGCCTTCGGCCGCTTTTTGCAGGATCGCCTCGATCAGGGGGCGGTTCGCACGATTTTCGCGGGCGTAAGCCAGCGTTTCGACGATTTCTCCGTCATGGATGAACTCCTCCGCCTTGGAGGATGCGACTTGGTACATATCTTTGTGTTTTTATAAGCTATTCTTGATAATCTCCCCGGCTCCACGAGATGTGGCGGCCGATTTCGTTGAGCTCCCGCTCCAGAGCGGCCAATCCTTCGGCAGCTTCGGCACCGAAGGCGGCCTTGCCGTCGTAGAGGTTGTATTTCGACCGTTCGTCCGGCGGCGAAAGGTTGGGCATCACCACGTTGGCACCGGCCAAAATACCCCGCATCCGGCCGTCGCCCGAGAGGGTGGCGAGCGCGGTGGTCGAAGGGATCAGTGCTGCGGGACGCATCAGCCGCAGAATCGACAGCAGGGTGAGCGTTCGTTCGACGCTTCCGGCCGGTTCGTGGCCGAAGGGGGTGTCGCGGTGCGGGATGAAAGGTCCGATACCGATCATCTGGGGTTCGAACTCCCGGATGAAAAGCAGATCCCGGACCAGATCGTCCACCGTTTGTCCCGGGCTGCCGACCATGATGCCCGTACCGGTCTGGTAGCCGATCTTTTTGAGGGTGTGCAGGCATTCGATGCGGTGATCGAGGGACATCCGGACGGGATGGAGCCAACGATAGTGATCGGGAGTGATCGTTTCATGCCGCAGCAGGTAACGGTTCGCGCCCGCTTCGAACAACGCCCGGTAGGAGGCTTCTGTCCGTTCCCCCAGCGAGAGGGTGATGGCGCAGTCGGGCCAGCGGCGACGCATCTCCCGGATCAATCCGGTCAGCAGTTCGTCGTTCAGAGCCGGGTCTTCTCCGCTCTGAAGTACGAATGTCCGGAATCCCAGCCGGTAGCCCTCTTCGCAGCAGGCCAGTACGGTTTCCGGGGTCAGACGGTAGCGTTCTGCCAGACGATTGCTGCGTCGAATGCCGCAGTAGCGGCAGTCGTTGCGGCAGTAATTGCTGATTTCGATCAGCCCCCGAACGAAAACTCCGTTTCCGAAATGCACACGGGCGACCTCGCGGGCCGCCCTGTGCAGGTATTCTCTCTCTTCGGGGGACGCATCGGTCAGCAGAAGGCGCAACTCTTCCGGGGAAAGGGTGCGGTTGCGTTTCAACTGATCGACGAGCTCTTTCATAGCCCCGTCGGATTTAGCGTTTAGCCAGTTCCTTCGCGAATTGCCGTTTACCGGCATCGTGCAGGTTGTGGGTGCTGGGACCCGTGATACATCCGCCTTCGCAGGCCATGACCTCGATGAACTTGGCCGGGGCTTTGCCCGATTTGGCATAGGCGCGGAGCAGGGATACGTTTTTCTTGTTCAGGTTGGAGACCTGGATGCCTTCGACCTGCGGCCGGTTGTTGTCCGTCAGGAAGAGCTGTACGGCGCCCATCACGCCTCCGGCCTGTGCGAAGCCGTGGGCGGCCCGGGTCGAAACGAACGGAATGGGGAACGGATCGGTGGTTGCGACTTCGATACCCAGGCCGTCGAAAATGGAGTTGATCTCCTCGAAGGTCATCACGAAATCGACGCATTCGTCGCGGCGTGCCTCCTTGCGTTTGGCTACGCACGGGCCGATGAAGACCACTTGCGCGTCGGGGTGTTTCTCCTTGGCGATCCGCGCGGCGTAATACATCGGCGATCCGGTGCTCGAAATGAAGGGCTTCATCTCGGGGATATGCTTGTTGGCCAGTTCGACCCACGAAGGACAGCAGGAGGTGGTCATGAACGCCTGTCCCTCCTCAATTTTCTCTTCGAGTTCCGCACCTTCATTGCGGATGGTTTCCATGGCGCCCTGCGCTACTTCGATCACGTCCTCGAAACCGATGGCCTTAATCGCGCCATATACTTTTTCCGTGGGGGCGTTGTATTGTCCGAGAATGGCCGGAGCGACGACGGCGACCATCTTTTCTCCTTCGCGCAGACGCTGCAGCACGTCGAACACCTGCGAAATTTCGAAGATCGCTCCGAACGGACAACTGTTGATGCACTTGCCGCAGTAGATGCATTTGCTCTCATCGATATGCTCCACGCCGCGTTCGTCCTTGGTAATCGCCTTTACGGGGCAGGCCTCTTCGCACGGTACGGGCATATAGACGATGGCATGGTAGGGGCAGTTGCTGTGGCAGATGCCGCAACTGATGCAGGTATCATGGTCGATCCATGCCTTGCCGGTGTCAGCATGTACATGTACGGCTCCTTTAGGACAATTGTACTGGCAACTGCGGGCGGTACATCCCCGGCATAAGTCGGTGATTTCGTAATTGATCTGTACGCAGGCCGAGCATGCTTCGTCTATAACACACATAATGTTGTCTTTGGGCTTTCCATTGTTTGCACGTTCTATAGCACGTGCGGCATATTCGGATAGTGGAGTGAGCTCATCGGTTTCGTCATCCATATCCAGCCCCAATAGAGGAAGGGATTTGTATTTCCATACAGCGCGTTCTTTGTGTACGCAGCAGCGCCCTGCATGTTTTGAACGTCGGGGGCTGAGTTCTAATGGCAGACGGTCTATTTTGTCTGTTGTCAGTTCTCCGTTTTTCCACAATTTTACAAGTTCTGTCAGCAATCTGTGGCGGACAATCATAATGTTGTTCGTAAATGCCATATAGTTAAAGGGGTTAGTTATTAGGTTTTGCAAAGATAGTGATAGTTTGTGTCCTATGGAAATATTAAAAAAAGAAAAATCACATTTTCCTCTTTTTATATTCAGATTTGTTCTGTCGCTGTGGAATGTAGCCGACTGGTTTATATATGAATCTTTATAGGTAAAAATAATAAATTTCGTAAAAGCAACTGATAATGGCAGGGGAAGAGGAAACCATTTTAGTGAAAGATATGTTATAGCTGTGCCAATTTGGCAGAATAAAACTGTCAATTTCTCCTTTTTCATGTTTGGCACGTTTTTCGCAAGATATTTTGCGTCACTGCTTAAAGATGACGGATAATTGATATAATTAAAAGTATAACATATAAAAATTAAGAACTATGAACATTAAACCATTAGCAGACAGAGTATTGATTCTTCCAGCTCCTGCGGAAGAAAAAACAATCGGTGGTATCATTATTCCTGATACAGCAAAGGAAAAACCATTGCAAGGTGAAGTTGTCGCAATAGGTAACGGAACGAAAGACGAGGAGATGGTGTTGCATGTAGGTGATCAGGTATTGTATGGCAAATACTCAGGTACAGAATTGGAACATGACGGTAAGAAATACCTTATCATGCGTCAGAGCGATGTTCTCGCTGTTTTGGGATAATTAAATAGTACATTGTAAATCATTAAATTGTAAATAGAATTATGGCTAAAGATATTAAATTCAACATTGATGCCCGTGACGAATTGAAGAAGGGTGTAGACGAATTGGCTAACGCAGTGAAAGTAACTCTTGGTCCGAAAGGACGTAATGTGATTATTGAAAAGAAATTCGGTGCTCCTCACATTACTAAGGATGGTGTAACTGTGGCAAAGGAAGTGGAATTGGCTGATGCGTTTCAGAACACAGGTGCGCAATTGGTGAAATCTGTTGCTTCAAAGACAGGTGACGATGCAGGTGACGGTACTACTACTGCTACTGTGCTGGCTCAATCAATCGTAGGGGTAGGTTTGAAGAATGTTACTGCCGGAGCAAATCCGATGGATTTGAAACGTGGTATTGATAAAGCTGTTGCCAAAGTGGTTGAATCTATCAAGTCTCAGGCCGAGATGGTAGGTGACAATTATGACAAGATTGAACAAGTAGCTGCGGTATCTGCCAATAACGATCCTACTATCGGTAAGTTGATTGCAGACGCTATGCGTAAAGTTTCTAAAGATGGTGTGATTACTATCGAAGAGGCTAAAGGAACGGATACTACTATCGGTGTGGTAGAAGGTATGCAGTTTGATCGTGGTTATCTGTCTGCTTACTTTGTAACCGACACAGAAAAGATGGAATGTGTGATGGAACATCCGTACATCTTGATTTATGATAAGAAGATTTCTAACTTGAAGGATTTCTTGCCTATTTTGGAACCGGCTGTACAGAGCGGACGTCCTTTGCTGGTGATTGCAGAAGATGTAGACAGCGAAGCTTTGACTACATTGGTTGTAAACCGTCTGCGTTCTCAGTTGAAGATTTGTGCTGTGAAGGCTCCGGGCTTCGGTGACCGTCGTAAAGCTATGTTGGAAGATATCGCAGTATTGACCGGTGGTATCGTTATCAGCGAGGAAAAAGGTTTGAAGTTGGAACAAGCTACTCTTGAAATGTTGGGTACTTGCGATAAGGTAACTGTTTCTAAAGATAATACTACTATTGTAAACGGTGCCGGTGCAAAAGAGAACATTCAGGAACGTATCAATCAGATTAAAGCTGAAATAAAGAATACTACTTCAGATTATGATAAGGAAAAGTTGCAGGAACGTTTGGCTAAGTTGTCAGGTGGTGTAGCTGTTCTTTATGTAGGTGCGGCTTCGGAAGTCGAAATGAAAGAAAAGAAAGACCGTGTGGATGATGCGTTGTGCGCTACTCGTGCAGCTATTGAAGAAGGTATCGTTCCGGGCGGTGGTGTAGCTTACATCCGTGCTTCTGAAGCATTGGAAGGTCTGAAAGGCGATAATGAAGATGAAACAACCGGTATTGAGATCATCAAGCGTGCTATCGAGGAACCGCTTCGTCAGATTGTGGCTAATGCAGGTAAGGAAGGTGCTGTTGTCGTTCAGAAAGTACGTGAAGGTAAAGGTGACTTCGGTTATAACGCTCGTACTGATGTTTACGAAAACCTGCATGCTGCCGGTGTGGTGGATCCTGCTAAGGTAACTCGTGTAGCTTTGGAAAATGCAGCTTCTATTGCAGGTATGTTCCTGACTACAGAATGTGTAATTGTGGAAAAGAAAGAAGATAAACCAGAAATGCCGATGGGTGCTCCCGGAATGGGTGGCATGGGCGGCATGATGTAATCTTTGCCCCATAAATGATTAACGGACTCCCTGTTGGCGAAATGTTGACAGGGAGTTTTTTTATAGACCATAGTGGATTATCTCCTCAAGTTTTATTTACTCTCTAAATTTCGGTTCATCCGAGAAATAATGAGGAGACTGTCACTCTTGAAAGATTATGTGGTTTTATTTCAAATTGAATTGTCTTATAAAAAAAGAAACTGTTTCTGAATGTTCAGAAACAGTTTCTTTTTTAGTGAGCCTCTTGTCGGATTCGAACCAACGACCCCGAGATTACAAATCACGTGCTCTGGCCAACTGAGCTAAAGAGGCGTTGCTTTTTGTTTAGCGGGTGCAAAGGTAAGAATATCTTTTAAAAGAACAAATTTTTTCATAGGAAAAATTGTTGGAAATTACCATTTGGTAATTTTTACTCCGAAATAACGCTCTATCTTTGCATCCGCTAAACAAAAAAAGTGAAGTTTATGAAGGATAGTATTGATTTTGGTAGTATGGAAATTCCGAAATTGTTTCGGAAATTGCTGATACCTACTGTGCTGGGGATGGTATTTTCGGCTGTGTTTGTGATAACAGATGGTATTTTTGTAGGTCAAGGGATAGGTAGTGACGCATTGGCGGCAGTGAATATTACTGCTCCTTTGTTTTTGATAAGTACAGGTATCGGATTGATGTTTGGTGTTGGTGCATCGGTGGTGGCATCTATTCATTTATCTCAGGGAAAGTTGAAAGCTGCCCGTATCAATGTGACGCAGGCTGTTGTGGTTTCTTCTTTGTTTTTGGCTGTGTTGTGGGGAGTGGTATGTTTGTTTGCTCCACAAGTAGCTGTGTGGTTGGGAAGTTCGGAACGACTGTTGCCTTTGGCGGTGGAATATATGTATTGGTTTTTGCCTTTTCTGGTATTTAGTGCTTTACTAAGTTCAGGGATGTTCTTTGTCCGTCTGGATGGTTCTCCTAATTATGCCATGTTGTGTAATGCTATTCCGGCAGTGGTGAACATTCTATTGGATTATGTATTTATTTTTATTTTCAAATGGGGAATGATGGGGGCGGCGCTGGCTACCAGTCTGGGCTATATTTTGGGAGCCGGAATGATTGTAGTTTATTTAAGTCGCAGAAAAAATGTGATTCATTTTTGCCGGGTGAAACTTAGCAAGAAGAGTATGCGGCTCACTTGGCGCAATGTGAGATATATGTGTCATTTAGGAGCTTCCACCTTTTTGTGCGAGGCGGCCATAGCCTGTATGATGTTTGCAGGTAATTATGTGTTCATCCATTATTTAGGCGAAGATGGAGTGGCTGCTTTCAGTATTGCCTGTTATTTCTTTCCCATTATATTTATGGTATATAATGCCATAGGACAATCGGCTCAACCCATTTTAAGCTATAACTTTGGAGCGGGCGATGCCATGCGGGTACGCTCCGCTTTCCGTCTGGCACTGGGAACGGCCGTGACCTGTGGACTTGTGTTTTTTGCGTTAACAGCTTTGTTCAATCATCAGATTGTGGCTATGTTCATTGATCGTTCCTATCCAGCATACGATATTGCTGTGGCGGGACTGCCTTTGTTTGCGTCTGGTTTTATTTTTTTTGCTGTAAACATTGTTTCCATTGGCTATTTCCAAAGTGTAGAGCGGGCACGTCCGGCTATGATGATTACAGTTTTGCGTGGGTTTGTTTTTATGGTACTTTGTTTATTTGGCTTGCCGTTGCTATTGAAGGTGCCAGGGATATGGCTGGCAGTTCCTTTGGCGGAAATACTTACTTTTTTAGTGATAATGGCGATTTATTATCGTAAACATCAGTGGGTTCGCAGATGATTTTTTACCTTTGTGGTAATTAATCGGGTGGATATATGGATGCATTCATACAGAAGTTTTGTGAGAAATATAGTTTGCCAATAGCTTTGAGCTTGCAGTTGTTGGATAATATGGAGAAGTTCACTTTTCGTAAAGGAGATTTTCTTGTACAGGAAGGCGGGCGGAACTCAAACTTCTATATTGTAAGTAAAGGAATCTGGCGGGGGCATTACCTTAATGACGGGGTAGATGTTTCCGTCTGGTTTGCTTCTGAAGGGGAGGCCATCTTCTCGTCATGGGGATATGTGGAAAATACAGCTTCGTTGGTTTCTATCGAAGCGATGTGTGACAGTGAACTTTATGGTATTTCGAAGGCAAAACTCGAAGTATTATATGCCGAATCTGTTGAACTGGCTAATTTTGGAAGACGATTGTTCGAACAGCAGCTTTTAGGGCTTGAAAGTTGGATGATAACGGGAGGAAGCCCCCGGGCCAAAGAACGTTATCTTACTTTGTTGGAAGAGAATCCGGAACTGTTGCAGTATGTACCTCTGAAGCATATCGCTTCTTATTTATGGATTACCCCACAGTCGTTAAGCCGTATCCGTGCCGAATTGGGGAGAAGGAAAAAAGACCAATGACAATTTTAGCATTTACGGGGTTGGTTTTTTCGTATGGAAACGCATTGCTCTCTTAGCTTTTTCTTGTATGGTTCATCCTTGCCTTGATGGATGGTAGAAAAGTTGGTATCCGATAAATATTTATCTTAAAAGTGTCATTGCATTTTATTTTTGCGTAAGTTTGTAGTGAATCCTAAAAAACTTATGGCAATGATAGATGATATTTTAGAGTTTAACAAGAAATTTGTTGAGAGCAAGGGGTATGAGAAATATATTACCAACAAATATCCTGATAAAAAAATAGCTATTCTTTCTTGTATGGATACCCGATTGACGGAATTGTTACCTGCTGCTTTGGGCATCAAGAATGGTGATGTAAAAATTATCAAGAATGCAGGTGGGGTTATCTCGCATCCGTTTGGTAGTGTAATCCGTAGTCTGATGGTGGCTATTTATGAGTTAGGTGTAAAGGAAGTTATGGTTGTTGCTCATTCTGATTGTGGGGCCTGTCACATGAATAGTAATGAGATGATAGAACACATGAAAGCACGTGGTATCAAGCAGGAAACCATTGATATGATTCGTTTCTGTGGTGTAGATTTTGGAGCATGGTTGGATGGTTTTGAGGATACGGAGAAATCGGTGAAAGGGACTGTACGGGCTATTATGGAGCATCCATTAATACCTGAAGATATTATGGTGAGGGGATTTATTATTGATTCGGTGACGGGTGAACTGACAAAAGTATAAAATGTGAGCTTTTTTATACAATCATGTTCATGTGACTTTGTGCATTATAAGAAAGAGAGGTATTTCTGCCCGATGCAGTATGTACCTCTCTTTTTATGGAAGTCTGTATTTATTTCATGTCTTTTTATTGAGCGAAAGCATGATGATATCCATCCACTTTGTTCCAATTGCCACGGGTAAAGTCGGGTACGGCAACAGGTGCATTTCCGTTTTCTATAGAAAGACGGGTCAAGTCGGCCATACAGCACCATTCTGCTAAATCATAAACGTCCATGTCCAGAGGAAGTCCGTTGCGCAAGCAATATACCAAGCGATAATCCATAATGAAGTCCATCCCTCCATGTCCACCTATTTTCTTTGCTGTTTCTTCTAATTCTTGGTGGATAGGATGTTTGTATTGGCTCATCAAAGTTTCTTTTACTTTTTCGGGAACAGCCGAGTGCATACTCAGATTTTCGTGATCGGGTATGCTGGTGCTGTCAATTTGATCCGGGCGGAAACAATATTGCTCGATGGGATATTTGTTGGCAAAACCTTTGGTACCGGTCAGCTGATACATACGGCTATAGGGACGCGGATTCATTACATCATGTTGTATGTGGATGGTTTTGCCGTTTTCTGTGCGGATAAAAGTCATGGTATGGTCGCCGTTTTGGAAATCGGGTGCTTCTTCTTTCTGATATTGTTTTACCAGCTCGGGACCGGTTACAGCTTTGGTGTCCATGGCTACCAGTGTCTTCATGCGGTCACCGCGGTGAATGTTGAGCAATTGGCAGGCAGGACCTAGGCCGTGTGTGGCATAAACGTCTCCACGGAACTCCCGGTTGTAGTCCAAACGCCAGTTGTTCCAGTAATAAGGCCAGAATTCTTCCAGATTATGGATGTATGAACCTTCTACATGGAGCACTTCGCCGAAAAGACCTTTTTGTGCCATATTTAATGTCGTCAGTTCGAAGAAGTCATAAACACAGTTTTCAAGTTGCATACAGTGTTTACGGGTCTTTTCGGAAGTATTGATAAGTGCCCAAATTTCATCCAGTGACATGGCGGCAGGTACCTCGATGGCTGCATGTTTTCCATGTTCCATGGCATAGATACCCATTTCAGCATGGTGTTTCCAGTCTGTTGCAATGTATACTAAGTCGATATCGTTTCGCTCGCACAGTTGTTTCCATGCATCTTCGCTGCCAGAGTAGAGGGCAGGGGCTTCCATACCGGCGTTAGTTACAATTTTTTGTGCTTTTTCCGCATTTTCAGGCAATAAGTCGCAAAGAGCGACAATTTTAGTTCCCGGTATGTGCGTCCAACGTTCTACCGCACTGGGACCACGCATACCCAAACCGATGAAACCTACACGCACAGTGTCAAGTTTAGGAGTTATTAGTTCGATTACATCCTGTTGTCCCGCAGGACGTTCGGGAACTGGAACTTCAAGAGGTGCATACTCTTTTGTTGCAGTTGTTTCTTTGGGAATTGGGGTACAGCCGGCGAGGCATAATAACGCTATACCGACGAAGAAGGTAGATAGGTTTTTAATCATGGCTCTATTAATTGAAATTTATAGGTTAATAGTAGATGGTTGCAAAAATAGGAAATATCGTTGGAAAAACCTCATAAAATCGGCAGATTGCAGCAACTAAAATTGATTATTAAGAAGTTAGTGGCAAATCGGAGAAATTGGGAAGATGGTATAAAACGGTCTTAAAGCGGATTGCAGCAGGAAAACGGTTTCCTAGCCGTTACCCGAAAGCAATGCAGATTTAACACACTCCATTTCGTTTGCGGCATTCTGCGTAGGTTTGCTTATCAAGAGATAATTCGTTAATTTATTTCACATAAAAGTTTTATCGGAAATTTTACGTTTCTAAATATTTCCATGTGTCTATCTATATCATTTAAAATATCTTCAAATCTCTCAAGATTCGATAAATAGTCATAACCTCCCGACCTGTTAAAGTTTTCTTTTATTTTTAATTTGCCAATAACTTCAAACTTGTCTTTCATAAGTGTCATATCCTTATGAGTAACTAATTTAAATGGAAATCCAAAAAAGAACTCTTTTTTTCCTTCAAAAATTTCAATGGAATCATTGCTATAAGTTCTTTGCCTTTGTGTTTCTGTCAGTAGTATGGCATTGTGTGTATGATAATCCCAAAGTATGTCGATTTTGGGTTGTTGCTTTAAGATTTCTTTTCTACTCGGTCCACCCATTAGGTGTCCGACTATAAATTCATCTTTTAACGTTTCAATTGTTGGTTTTTGTTTTCCCTTGTAGGTTGTAAGTACAAAATCATAGGTTATTTGTGATTTTTCTTGCGTGATTTGTGCACAAATTATAGCACAATAATTGTTGTCTGAAAGTTTAAAGGACAGAACATCATTTGATTCAAAATATAGATTTTTTACAACTCTGTATTTTTTTCTATTTCTAACTTTTTTGTTTGGTGCAGATATTTTTTCTAAAAATCGGTCAAGGACTTTTTGTCTTTTTTTGCCTTCCTTTTCGTCTACATCTTTTGTCCAAAGATTTACACCTGCTTTGAGTTCAATAACTCGTTTCACTTCATTTAAGATTTCATCAGTCAGTTCTCCGATTTCCCAAAATGCCAAGGCGTAAGCTGTAACAAAAATTTCGTGATAAAAATCCGTTTCATCTCCATAATCTTCTTTTATGAATGGAATTTCTTTCTTAATTATTTCAGCACTTGCTCCATTATCATACAATTCCATTATATATTCATAGGTGTCGTGTGCTAAATCTCCATCAATTATTTTTACTCCGTCTGTTGCCATTTCGATTTTATGTTTTTACTACCCCGCTTGCCGATAAATATACGCACTGAATTATTTAAAATACGCAATGCGTAAAAAGTATATTGCAAGTGCGAAGAGTTATCTCCCCCCCCCAAAGGTACTAATTCTTGGGGATACAGACGTTGTTTTCCGTGTGAAACTAATATCAACTTACTTTGCTTTCCTTGATTATCTTGAAAAACATAATAAAATTTATGGAACTTTCCTTATGTGGAAAAGCTACTGCCGTTGATTGACTTCTGCCGGAACATATTGAGATTCTCGGAAAAGGTATTTTCAAATATGTGTGAACGATGTTCCACTTGTGCAATGGTTCAGGCAGAATGCGAATGAATGGAGGAACGGTTTGGGGACTGCATCTACTAAACAGGATAAAGAACTGAAAATATAGAATGCACCCTAAATTCTATTCCAAAAGTAAATAAAAGCATTAGAAGATAAAAGATTATCAGAAAAATTTCCGACTTTTGTAGTCGGATAGAGGCAACTCTTTTCAAAACATACGGGAAAAAAAGAAGCGTTATGTTTATCTTGTAGGTGAAAACGTAGGAAATTTTCAGACTGATGTAAGAGATAGCATAGTGGTTCTCACGCATATAGCGTGGACCGTTCTTGTTACATCTTCATCAAAGGTTTCCTATGAACTTCACTTAGACGTGGCATAGGTGGCTCACGTTCTTTCATTATAAATTTAATAACCCAATAGAGCCATAGGGATTATTACGAATATGAATAAATTGCTTATGCCATTTATGACGCTTGTTTGCTTGCTTTTTACGGCTTGCAACAAGGATGATATTTTACCCGGTGGACCGATGCTCTGGACGTATGAGATTCTGACACCGGAAAGTGTAGAGTATGAAGGTGGCACCGTAGGTTGGATACCTAAAGAATGTTTCAAGGCAAACGGTAATGAGGGATATATCGTGATGACTTGCAAGAATTTCGATATGCTCAATCCTATTTCGGGCGGTTCTTACACATACGATTGTGGATGGGCAACGCTCAAGGTAGAAGCCAATCAGTTGAAGATTCATTTTCCCCGTCAGGTTTCGGAAGCCCCGGATGCATACGAGGAGATTACAATCTCGACAAATGATGGAAAGAGAACAGCAAGTACAATTATCTGTTTGTCTAGAACCTTTAAGGACGAAGGGCAACCCGATCCAGAGCCGGAACCTCTGCCCGAAGAAGCCAAGTTCAAGATGAAAAAGGCATACTTCACTCCGTTTATG
>ERZ827478.1872-NODE-1872-length-12666-cov-2.742288_pt1 | contig 12666 bp, 6 predicted proteins | sample MGYA00519705_ERZ827478 | MGnify/ENA primary metagenome ERZ827478 (study PRJEB31778, sample SAMEA3449318) | human gut metagenome | biome: human gut; feature: human-associated habitat; material: faeces | place: United Kingdom | collected 2010/2012 ... | reverse complement strand
GCACGCCTGATTCGCCTCTCAGAAAAGAACAATAACTGGACCTTTAATCTCGCCAACGATGATAACAAAGACGCGACTGCAAAGCCGTCGGCATGGTCGTTTCGGCTGGATAATATTCTGTTCGATCAAGGGCGGATCGCCATTGATGACAAAGTAAGCAAAGCGGATCTGGAAATTTTTGTCGATCCGTTAGGCAAGGCGCTGCCGTTCAGCGAAGTTACTGGATCGAAAGGTAAAGCGGATAAAGAAAAGGTGGGTGATTACGTTTTTGGCCTGAAGGCGCAGGGACGTTATAACGGAGAGCCGCTCACTGGTACGGGAAAAATAGGCGGTATGCTGGCGCTGCGTGGCGAAGGGACGCCGTTTCCGGTACAGGCTGATTTCCGCTCTGGTAACACCCGTGTTGCTTTTGATGGCGTCGTGAATGACCCAATGAAGATGGGTGGTGTCGATTTACGGCTTAAATTTTCTGGCGATTCGCTGGGTGATCTCTATGAACTGACGGGCGTTCTGCTGCCCGATACACCGCCGTTTGAAACGGATGGTCGGCTGGTAGCGAAAATCGACACTGAAAAATCGTCGGTCTTTGATTATCGCGGTTTTAATGGGCGAATTGGCGATAGCGATATCCACGGTTCTCTGGTCTACACCACCGGCAAGCCACGACCAAAACTGGAAGGTGATGTCGAGTCGCGGCAATTGCGGCTGGCGGACCTGGGACCGTTGATTGGCGTTGATTCCGGGAAAGGGGCAGAAAAGTCGAAACGGTCTGAACAGAAGAAGGGCGAAAAAAGCGTTCAGCCTGCGGGCAAAGTGCTGCCTTATGACCGCTTCGAAACCGATAAATGGGACGTCATGGATGCCGATGTTCGCTTCAAAGGGCGGCGCATTGAGCATGGCAGTAGCCTGCCGATTAGCGATCTTTCTACTCATATCATCCTCAAAAATGCTGACCTGCGCCTGCAACCGCTGAAATTTGGCATAGCGGGCGGCAGCATTGCGGCGAATATTCATCTGGAAGGCGATAAAAAGCCGATGCAGGGGCGGGCAGATATTCAGGCTCGTCGACTGAAACTGAAAGAACTGATGCCCGATGTGGAACTGATGCAGAAGACGCTGGGGGAAATGAACGGTGACGCGGAACTACGCGGTAGCGGTAACTCGGTGGCGGCGCTTTTAGGCAACAGTAACGGCAACCTGAAACTGTTGATGAATGACGGGCTGGTGAGCCGCAACCTGATGGAGATTGTCGGGCTGAATGTCGGTAACTACATTGTCGGTGCGATATTTGGTGACGATGAGGTGCGGGTGAACTGTGCGGCGGCGAATCTGGATATTGCCAACGGCGTGGCGCGTCCGCAGATTTTTGCTTTTGATACTGAGAATGCGTTGATCAATGTTACCGGCACGGCAAGTTTTGCTTCGGAGCAACTGGATTTGACTATCGATCCAGAAAGTAAAGGGATTCGGATTATCACATTGCGTTCGCCGCTGTATGTACGTGGGATGTTTAAAAATCCGCAGGCTGGGGTGAAAGCCGGGCCGTTGATTGCCCGTGGTGCTGTTGCGGCGGCACTGGCAACGCTGGTTACGCCAGCGGCGGCGTTACTGGCGCTGATCTCACCTTCCGAAGGGGAGGCTAATCAGTGCCGGACAATTTTGTCGCAGATGAAGAAGTGATGATAATTGCCGGATGTCTGACATCCGGCAATTAAACAGATTTAGAGTGTTGGCAAAGTGTGCTTTGTTCATGCCGGATGCGGCGTGAACGCCTTATCCGTCCTACAAATCTTTGCGAATTCAATATATTGTATGGAAATTCAGGCCTGATAAGCGTAGCGCATCAGGCTTTTCACTCTTATTACAACGATTGATGTCGCGTCTCATGGGTCAGCAGTAGGGCGATTAAGGTCAAGCCAGCCATCGCCGCCAGATATAACCCCACCGCACCTAACCCGTAGTTAGTCTGCAACCAGGCTGCGATATACGGCGCAACGGAAGCCCCGAGAATCGACGATACGTTGTAAGAGAACGATGCTCCGGTGTAACGCACTTCTGTCGGGAACAGCTCTGGTAACAGCGCGCCCATCGGCCCGAAGGTCAGTCCCATCAGACTTAACCCCAGCAGCAGGAAGGCAAAAACCAGAATCGGGTTGCCAGAACCGAGCAGCGGGTTAAAGGCGAACAGCGCGAACAGGATGATCAGCGTGGTGATGATTACCATGCTTTTACGGCGACCAAAGGCATCAGCCAGTAATCCGGCGACTGGCACCATCACGCCAAAACCAATAACTGCCATCATCAGCATCCACAACACTTCGTTACGCGGCAGGCCAAGCCCAACTGGCGCGGCGGCGGTACTGAAGGTCATAGAGTAGACCGTCATGATGTAAAACAGCGTATAGGTTGCCAGCATAATGAACGTACCCAGTACGGTTACGCGAACATGTTTGGTCAGCAGCGTACCCAGCGGGATCTTCACCTGCTTTTTCGCTTTAGCGACTTTCTCAAACACCGGCGACTCATGCAGCGACACGCGAACATACAGGCCGATAATGACCAGCACCGCCGAGAAGATAAATGGCACACGCCAGCCCCAGCTCATAAACTGCTCGTCGGTCAGTAGCCAGGAAAGCAGCAAGAAAGTGCCGTTGGCAAAGAAGAAGCCAATCGGTGCGCCCAGTTGCGGGAAGGAGCCATACAGTGCACGTTTGCGCGGTGGGGCGTTTTCAGTCGCCAGCAGCGCCGCGCCGCCCCATTCACCGCCTAAGCCCAGACCTTGACCAAATCGAGCCAGCGCCAGCAGCAGCGGGGCGAAAATACCAATCGTGGCATAGCCCGGCAGCAGACCAATCACCACGGTCGAAATCCCCATCGTTAGCAACGAGGCGACCAGCGTCGCTTTACGCCCAACGCGATCGCCAAAATGACCAAATGGGGCGAGCGACGAAGGCGATGGCGAAGGTGGCAAGCGACTGTAGCGTTGCTGCCGTAGGATCGCCCTGCGGGAAGAAGATATGCGGAAACACAATAACGGCCGCAGTGGCGTAAATATAAAAGTCGAAGAACTCAATGGCCGTGCCAATGAGAGAGGCGACAAGGACTTTATTACGCGAGTTGATCGGCGTGTATTCTTGCTCTTGGTCGAGTGTTGTGGCTGTTGCTTGCATAATCTTTTCTTATTTTTTGGCTAACGAATAGCCATATTACGCACAGCAAAAGTGATATTTCAATGTGTAACAAATCGCGAAAATGGTCAAAAATCAGGCAAAAAGGGGATAATGTTTAGGCCAGTGATTTTTCTTCTATGAAATGCTTCACATAATTTTATAAATGGTGGATAAAACTGGTTTCAGGTTAAATAAAAGTTACCAACTGGATTTATATGCTGGGGTTATGAGTTGGTATGAAATTGTTTGCTCCCGAATAGATGGCTAAAGAGGCTCTGGGAAAGAGTTTTAAGAGGTTATGTGCGCATTATAGCCGGATGCGATGCTGGCGCATCTTATCCGGCCTACGGGGAGCCAGGCCGAATAAATTCGTATGCCGGATAAGGCGTTTACGCCGCATCCGGCATATTTTAAGGCTGCGTTTTCCCCGGCATTCGCGGGTCGTCTTTATATTCGGCGGTGGCAATCCACGCCGCGCAAAACAGCGTCAAACGGGCGAAGAAGTAGAAAAATGCCATCAGTCCCAGCACGGAACCAAATGCTGCGCCAGAGGGGGATTTCATCAGCGATGGCAGGGTGTAGGTCATCACGATTTTAATCACTTCAAAACCAATCGCAGCCAGAAATGTTCCGCGAATCAGGGCTTTTTTGCGCGGACGGTGGCGCGGCAAGCGCCAGAAGATCCAGAAGAAAAGCAGATAGTTGGCGAAGATGGAAATCGCCAGGCCAATCAACCGCCACGTCGGTTTCAGCCACTCAATGCTGTTCAGGTGCAGGGCGCTAATAATCATTTGCTGCGCCGAACCGGCAACCGAGGTGATCGAAAGCGTCACAATCAGTGCAATCAACAAACCAATCAGCGAAATAAAATCACGCAGATATTTTACCCAGAACTTCTCCTGATCTTGCGGCGAGCGTTCCCAGACATCGCGTGACTGGGCGCGAATCGCTTCACGCAGGTTACCCATCCAGTTGATGCCGGAATAAAGTGCCACCGCCAGGCCGACAAGCCCTACGGTAGTACGCTGCTGAACGGCGGTGTTGATGGTGTTTTTCAACGTGGCGGCTAGCGTCGGATCGCTGATGTTTTGCAGAATTTTGTCGAAGATATCCTGTAGCAACATCGGATGGGAGGCCAGCACAAAGCCCCCTGCGGCAAACGACACCATCAAAATCGGGATCATCGATAAAAATGAGAAATAGGTGATAGCCGCACCAAACTGGTTACCCAGCCGATCGTTAAAGCGTTCTGTTGCGCGAATCAGGTGCGCAATAACCGGTTGGCGTTGGACTTTTTCGGCAGTGGTGGTGACGGTTTCCAGCGCCTGGCTAACTTTGCCGCCTTTCTCGCTATTATCCAACTGCTTAATCGGCTCGTGCTCCAGATCCTGGGTGGGACGTTTGATCTCGTTTTCCTGCGTCATCCGCTCTTTTGTCCTTCTGTCGTGGTCATTCTTAAAAAGTATAGTCGGTCAGTCCAGGTACTCTTTCATTACGCCAGCCAGCCACTGCATAAACAGGTTTACACGCCGGGAAAGCTCCCGACGCTGCGGATAAACCAGCGAAAGGGAGAGCGGCTCGGCACGGTAGCCAGGTAATACTTCAATAAGCCGCCCGGCACGCAGGGCTTCGCGCACGGCAATGCGCGGGATCTGAATAATCCCCAGACCGGCAAGACCGGCGGCGAGATAGTTTTCGCTACTGTTTACCGTCAACATGCCGCCAGACTTAAACCACTGGACGCCATTAACGCTGGCAACCTCAAAACCTAACGGATGTACACCCAGGTGCGGTGTATAACGCACTATTGCGTGTGAAGTCAGATCATCGGGGCTTTGCGGATAACCAAAGCGCGTCAGATAGTGCGGACTGGCACAGTTGACCATGGTCAGTTTGCCGAGGGGACGGGCGATAACGCCATCTTCCGGTAACGCGCCAGTGCGTATCACGCAATCAAAACCATCGTGAAGAATATCTACCGGACGGTCATGGCTACTCAGCTCCAGCTCAATTCCCGGATGCAGATAGAGAAATTCCGACAGACGCGGCAGTAACAGGCTTTTCGCGATTCCTGGCGGGATGTCGATGCGTAATTTACCGCTGATACTGGTGGCATCCTGTTGAAACAGACCGTCCAGTTCGCTGAGATTACTCAACACATCTTTTGCCCGTTGATAATAGGTCATGCCTTCTGGCGTGAGTTTGACCCGTCGCGTGGTGCGCTGGAGAAGCTGGGTGCCAAGTTGATGTTCCAGTGCCTGTATCTGGCGCGAAACACTTCCCTTTGGCAAAGCAAAGAAATCCGCCGCGCGGGAAAAACTTTCCAGCTCCGCGACTTTGATGAACAACTGCATTGCGTGAATTTTATCCATTTCTTTGACCGATTGTTGTTCACAACGAAACAGTAACGCGCATATCGCATTGTTTATTGTTTTTTCTAACATCTAATGCCGGGTTTCACAATGTTGTCATGACGAATGTGGCGATTTCTCAGTAGGAAAAGGGAGGAATAGCTTTCTGAGAAAGGTGAATCCCCTTAAACAGAGCGTATTTTTCAGCGATTCCCTTTAAAGTGAACAGAGGACGTATTGGCTATTTGTGCTTATTTTTGTCTCATTGCCATTTGTTATTTTGGCTTGTGGTCGCGGAATTTCATTTTTAATTGCATGCGTACTAACCACTAATATAAGGAAATCCTCAAAATTGTTTTAAATAGTGCCCTCGACATGTAATTTCAGGCGTTTAGCTGTAACTATTTATATCGGTAACTATTTTCTACGCGTCATCTCTGTAGAATGGCCACCGCCAAATGGCGAATTCTTATTTTTTCTCGCGGGTAATACCCTTCCACTACTTAAGTCTTTTTAACGTATTCAGGTGGAGATTCAGTTATGCAAATAGTCATGTTTGACAGGCAGTCAATATTTATTCATGGAATGAAAATCAGTTTACAGCAACGTATTCCAGGAGTGAGTATTCAGGGGGCCAGTCAGGCAGACGAGTTATGGCAAAAGCTGGAAAGTTACCCTGAAGCCTTAGTGATGCTCGATGGCGATCAGGATGGTGAGTTTTGTTACTGGTTGCTGCAAAAAACCGTGGTGCAATTTCCTGAGGTTAAGGTGTTAATTACGGCGACGGATTGCAATAAACGGTGGTTACAGGAAGTTATCCATTTTAATGTGCTGGCCATTGTGCCTCGTGATTCAACCGTCGAGACATTTGCGTTGGCGGTAAATAGTGCGGCGATGGGGATGATGTTTCTGCCTGGAGACTGGCGGACGACGCCGGAAAAGGACATTAAAGATCTCAAATCGTTAAGCGCCCGCCAGCGGGAGATTTTAACCATGTTAGCGGCGGGCGAATCAAATAAGGAGATCGGCAGGGCGCTGAATATCAGTACCGGAACGGTAAAAGCGCATCTGGAATCCCTGTATCGCCGTCTGGAAGTGAAAAATCGCACCCAGGCGGCAATGATGTTAAATATCTCCTCCTGAAGAGGATAATTTTACAGCCAGCAGGAAGTTAGCGGCTGGCTGTAAAAATATTATGGTTCACCGTACAAACCAATTAAACGGCGCACCACACCGTTAGTCCAGCCAAACCCATCCTGCAACGGATACTCGCCACCGCCGCCTTCGCGGGGAACACCATCGGCAATATGGTATTTCTCGATCAGTTTGTGCTGTTCCAGATAGAACTGATTCACCGTCTTCAGCCAGCTGCGCGCGATTTCATCACCCAGAAGGTCATCGCCATACATTTTAAATCCCTGAATCGCCATCCATTGTAACGGTGCCCAGCCGTTGGGTTTATCCCACTGTTCACCGGTTTCGTACTCGCTTGCCAGAATCCCGCCAGGTGTCAGTAATCGGCTGCGCACGGCGTTTGCCAGACGATCGGCCTGTTCATGGTTCGCCATACCGACATAGAGCGGCACAATGGCGGCAGCGGAAAACAGCGCCAGTTGCTCGCGTCGCCAGTCGTAATCGCGGTAGATACCGTTTTCATCATCCCAGAGGTAACGGTTTACCGCATCGCGACGGGCACAGGCCTTCTGGCGGAACAGTGCTTCTGTCTCTTTCTCGCCTTTCAGCGCCGAGATGTTGGCGATGGCGCTCTCCAGTTTAAACAGGAAGGCATTCAGATCGATGGGGATGAACTGGGTGGTACGAATGCTCGCCAGACGACCAGTATCACGCAGCCAGCGGGAAGAGTAATCCCAACCGGAGGCCGCCCCCGCGCGTAAATCGCGGTACACCTCGTTGGGCGGGCGACCAGAATGTTTCGCGGTTTCAACGTCCTCAAGCCAGGATTCGTCACGCGGTGTGTCGCGATCGTCCCAGTAACGGTTGAGCAGCGATCCGTCCGGCAATAGGCCTGATTAGGGATCAACGATTCTGCACCGTCCATCCAGAAGGCATATTCCATTTTCAGGTGGTCGAGATAGCGGCGCGCACCGCGTACACCATCTTCTTCAAACAACTCCACCATCAGCGCAAAAACCGGTGGTTGCGAGCGGCTCAAATAATAGGTGCGGTTGCCGTTGGGGATGTGACCGTAGTTTTCGATCATCCAGGCGAAGTTATCGGCCATGCATTTCAGCAAATCTTCCCGACCACTTTCCGCCAGCCCCAGCATGGTGAAATAGGAATCCCAATAGTAGGTTTCGCTAAAACGGCCGCCCGGGACAATATATGACTGCGGCAGCGCCAGCAGAGAAGACCACGGAATGTGATCCTGCGGTTCGCGGGTTAGCACCGGCCACAGCTGGTCGATATGCTCTTTCAGGGAATTTTGCGGGTCCGATACATACTCGCTGGAGTAGACCTCCGGCAGCCAGAAGTGGTTTTCAACAAACTTGCGCAAGTCAAAATCACGATGACGGCGCACTTTACGGTAGCGGATTAAGATATCCAGCGGGTCCATTTTAGGTGCGCAGTCGGGAAAGGTTTTACTGTCGGGGAAAATTTTCGCCGACTGAACATGCTCGAACAGTTCGAGATAGCGATCGGCAGGCGTCAGCGCATCAGAGGCGGGCAGCCCTTCAATCATCTCGGGTTCCGGTTCTGCCTCGATCATCTCATCCAGTTTTAATTCATACGGGTCCAGCTCATAGCAGAGATCGACCTCGATCATCAGTTCGTCTGGATTAGGGTTTTGAATTTTCTGATTGAGCATAAGGATCCAACCTCCGAAATTCGTCGCTAATTATCGGGCTTTTCTTTAAGGGTAGTCATTCGCTCCGCCTGGTGGGCGACAAACCGTGCGGTGGATCACGTTTATTAACCTGTCAAAAAATATAACGTACTAATATCCATGGAATTTATAAAAATACAGATTTCGTGTTGTTTTTCATTTTCAGAACATTCAATTCTGCTCTCGCCGCAATCATGATATGCCATTCCTGATCTGGGTAATAGGCACAGGCTATCTTATTGATAGTTTATATTCATGTAATTGATTGATTCCTATCAAAAAGCATATTTCCCTGTTTTTTATGATGGCTTTGTCTCGCAGAGACGTTTGCAGCATTCTGGAAAATTTTCTGGGTCACAATAACTCACCACCGTGAGGGAAGAATAATGAAAATGGTCTCACGTATTACCGCGATCGGCCTGGCTGGCGTCGCGATTTGCTATTTAGGGTTATCTGGTTATGTGTGGTACCACGATAATAAACGCAGTAAACAGGCTGATGTTCAGGCATCTGCTGTCAGTGAAAATAATAAGGTTTTAGGCTTTCTCCGCGAAAAAGGATGCGACTATTGCCACACGCCTTCGGCAGAATTACCCGCCTATTATTATATTCCTGGCGCGAAACAGTTGATGGATTACGACATTAAGCTTGGATATAAATCTTTTAACCTCGAGGCCGTGCGTGCGGCTCTGCTGGCTGATAAACCCGTTTCGCAAAGCGATCTGAATAAGATTGAATGGGTGATGCAGTATGAAACCATGCCACCAACGCGTTATACCGCGCTACACTGGGCGGGTAAGGTGAGTGATGAAGAGCGGGCGGAAATACTCGCCTGGATTGCAAAACAGCGCGCGGAATATTACGCCAGCAATGACATTGCTCCGGAGCATCGCAATGAACCGGTGCAGCCCATTCCGCAAAAACTGCCTACCGATGCGCAAAAAGTGGCGTTGGGCTTTGCGCTGTATCACGATCCCCGTTTATCGGCTGATAGCACCATTTCATGCGCTCATTGCCATGCGTTGAATGCGGGGGGCGTCGATGGCAGAAAAACATCGATTGGTGTTGGTGGCGCAGTGGGGCCGATTAACGCGCCGACGGTATTTAACTCAGTATTTAACGTTGAGCAGTTCTGGGATGGTCGTGCGGCAACATTGCAGGATCAGGCTGGTGGACCGCCGTTGAACCCGATTGAAATGGCGTCGAAATCCTGGGACGAAATTATTGCTAAGCTGGAAAAAGATCCGCAGCTTAAAGCGCAGTTCCTCGAAGTCTATCCGCAAGGTTTCAGTGGCGAAAATATTACTGATGCCATTGCTGAATTTGAGAAAACATTAATTACGCCGGATTCCCCATTTGATAAATGGTTGCGTGGAGATGAGAATGCGCTGACGGCACAACAGAAAAAAGGCTATCAATTATTTAAAGATAATAAATGTGCAACTTGTCATGGTGGTATTATTCTCGGCGGACGTTCCTTTGAACCGTTGGGGCTGAAAAAAGACTTTAACTTTGGTGAAATTACGGCGGCGGATATTGGTCGTATGAATGTGACTAAAGAAGAGCGCGATAAATTGCGTCAGAAAGTACCCGGTTTACGTAACGTTGCACTAACGGCACCGTACTTCCATCGCGGTGATGTGCCGACGCTGGACGGGGCGGTGAAACTGATGTTGCGCTATCAGGTAGGCAAAGAGCTGCCGCAGGAGGATGTGGATGATATCGTAGCTTTCCTGCACAGTCTGAACGGGGTTTACACGCCGTATATGCAGGATAAACAATAATTAATTTAATCGCCCGAACAGGAATGTTTGGGCGATTTTCATTACGATAATAAAGTCTGTTTTTAATATTATCATATTAAATGTTTATATTATAAAAGGTCGTTTTTCTGCTTAGGATTTTGTTATTTAAATTAAGCCTGTAATGCCTTGCTTCCATTGCGGATAAATCCTACTTTTTTATTGCCTTCAAATAAATTTAAGGAGTTCGAAATGGACCAGAAGCTGTTAACGGATTTCCGCTCAGAACTACTCGATTCACGTTTTGGTGCGAAGTCTATTTCCACTATCGCAGAATCAAAACGATTTCCGCTGCACGAAATGCGCGATGATGTCGCATTTCAGATTATCAATGACGAATTATATCTTGATGGCAACGCTCGTCAGAACCTGGCCACTTTCTGCCAGACCTGGGACGACGAAAACGTCCATAAATTGATGGATTTGTCGATCAATAAAAACTGGATCGACAAAGAAGAATATCCGCAATCTGCAGCAATCGACCTGCGTTGCGTAAACATGGTTGCCGATCTGTGGCATGCGCCTGCGCCGAAAAATGGTCAGGCCGTTGGCACCAACACCATTGGTTCTTCCGAGGCCTGTATGCTCGGCGGGATGGCGATGAAATGGCGTTGGCGCAAGCGTATGGAAGCCGCAGGTAAGCCGACCAACAAACCAAACCTGGTGTGCGGTCCGGTACAAATCTGCTGGCATAAATTTGCCCGCTACTGGGATGTGGAGCTGCGTGAGATCCCTATGCGCCCCGGTCAGTTGTTTATGGACCCGAAACGCATGATTGAAGCCTGCGACGAAAACACCATCGGCGTGGTGCCGACTTTCGGCGTGACCTACACCGGTAACTATGAGTTCCCGCAGCCGCTGCACGATGCGCTGGATAAATTCCAGGCCGACACCGGTATCGACATCGACATGCACATCGACGCCGCCAGCGGTGGCTTCCTGGCACCGTTCGTCGCCCCGGATATCGTCTGGGACTTCCGCCTGCCGCGTGTGAAATCGATCAGTGCTTCAGGCCATAAATTCGGTCTGGCTCCGCTGGGCTGCGGCTGGGTTATCTGGCGTGATGAAGAAGCGCTGCCGCAGGAACTGGTGTTCAACGTTGACTACCTCGGCGGTCAGATTGGTACTTTCGCCATCAACTTCTCCCGCCCGGCGGGTCAGGTAATTGCACAGTACTATGAATTCCTGCGCCTCGGTCGTGAAGGCTATACCAAAGTACAGAACGCTTCCTACCAGGTTGCTGCTTATCTGGCGGATGAAATCGCCAAACTGGGGCCGTATGAGTTCATCTGTACCGGTCGCCCGGACGAAGGCATCCCGGCGGTTTGCTTCAAACTGAAAGATGGTGAAGATCCGGGATACACCCTGTACGACCTCTCTGAACGTCTGCGTCTGCGCGGCTGGCAGGTTCCGGCCTTCACTCTCGGCGGTGAAGCCACTGACATCGTGGTGATGCGCATTATGTGTCGTCGCGGCTTCGAAATGGACTTTGCTGAACTGTTGCTGGAAGACTACAAAGCCTCCCTGAAATATCTCAGCGATCACCCGAAACTGCAGGGTATTGCCCAGCAGAACAGCTTTAAACACACCTGATAACATAACGTTGTAAAAACCGAATGCCCAACCTTTAAAAAACAGTTGGGCATTCGGTTGCTTATTAATAGCAATAATATATTGGCTGTCTATTCATCGTGTTGATAAGATATATGTTATATGAATGTTTATTCAATGTAACAAATATTTTAATGTCACTACAAGGGATTATTTGCTTACTATTAATTTCACTGCGTTCTTAAGCACGCCTTTTGTATTATAAATCCAGTCATCCTGCCCGTAGATTATCATCCTGTTTTCCCGCTTCGTTTAAATTTATTTATCAATCAATTTGACTTAAGAGGGCGGCGTGCTACATTAATAAACAGTAATATGTTTATGTAATATTAAGTCAACTATGCAATCATTACATGGGAATTGTCTAATTGCGTACGCAAGACATAAATATATTCTCACCATGGTTAATGGTGAATATCGCTATTTTAATGGCGGTGATCTGGTTTTTGCGGATGCAAGCCAAATTCAAGTGGATAAGTGTGTTGAGAATTTCGTATTAGTTTCAAGAGACACGCTTTCATTATTTCTCCCGATGCTCAAGGAGGAGGCATTAAAACTTCATGCACATAAAAAAGTTCCTTCATTACTCGTTCATCACTGTACCAGAGATATTCCTGTTTTTCAGGAAGTTGCGCAACTATCGCAGAATAAGAATCTTCGGTATGCAGAAATGCTACGTAAAAGGGCATTAATCTTTGCGTTGTTATCTGTTTTTCTTGAGGATACGCAGTTTATACCGTTACTTCTGAACGTGTTGCAACCGAACATGCGAACACGAGTTTGTACGGTCATCAATAATAATATCGCCCATGAGTGGACATTAGCCCGAATCGCTAGCGAATTGTTGATGAGTCCAAGCCTGTTAAAGAAAAAATTGCGCGAAGAAG
>ERZ827478.1867-NODE-1867-length-12699-cov-3.925894_pt1 | contig 12699 bp, 10 predicted proteins | sample MGYA00519705_ERZ827478 | MGnify/ENA primary metagenome ERZ827478 (study PRJEB31778, sample SAMEA3449318) | human gut metagenome | biome: human gut; feature: human-associated habitat; material: faeces | place: United Kingdom | collected 2010/2012 ... | reverse complement strand
GAAAACGATTGTATTTATTTTTTCGCTGCGGCGAAAAAACTCTGCGAGGCTTTTTCGGCAGTCTCCTGCCGGTCCTTTTGGACCGGCAGTTTTCCTATTACATTTTAGCTTTTTATTTTTCTTCCCGGCGGCGGAGCAGTTCCAGCCCTTCCTTTCCGCTCATGTGCTCTATGCTCATCTCCAGCACCCGCACGCTGTCAATAAACTTCTCGATCTCCTCCTCCGGCTCTATATCCGGGGAGTATTTTCCGCACAGGGCCTCCAGGGCCCGGACAAGCTCCGGCCCTTTCTCCAGTACCCGGATGCGCCCGAAGGCAATGGCGCTCCTGTAGGCAGTGGTGAACAGCTCAGGGATCACCTCATCGGCATCCACCACGCAGAAGGAGGCCCGGGGGTCCCGGGCTATGGCCTCCAGCTTGTGACCGGCGGCTGCGCAGTGGAAATAAAGCTTGCCCTCATTGTACACATAGCTTATGGGCAGAGCGTAGGGCCAGCCCTCATTGCCCAGCAGAGCCAGGACTCCGTGGCTGCCTCTGCGGAATATCTTCTCCGTCTCCTCCCGGGAAAGCTGCTGTTTTTTTCTGCGCATCTCAGGAAACATGGCGCTCTCCCTTCAGGCTCAGTCCTGCTCCCAGGTGCGCTCGCTGATTATATATCTGGGGCGCTGCTTGGTCTCCATATAGATCTTGCCGATATATTCCCCTATGATGCCCAGGCAGATGAGCTGCACCCCGCTGACAAAGCAGACTATACAGGTGGTGCTGGCCCAGCCGGCCACGGTCCTGCCCAGCAGAGCGGTGATTATGGCCCAGAGCACACCGATAAAGCTGACAAAGGCTACAAACACGCCGAAGCCGGTGATGAGCCGCAGGGGCTTTACCGACAGGCTGGTTATCCCGTCCACAGCCAGAGCTATCATTTTCTTCAAAGGATAATGGCTCTCCCCCGCCAGGCGCTCGGCTCTGGAGTAACTGACGGAAGTGCTCTTGAAACCCACCAGTGGGATCATGCCCCGGAGGAACAGGTTCACCTCTTTGAAGTTTGCAAACTCCTGGAGGACCCGGGAACTGATTAGGCGGTAGTCGGCGTGGTTATAGACCACCTCCGCCCCCATCATAGCCAGGAACTTGTAGAAGCCCTGGGCGGTGGCCCGCTTGAAGAAGGTATCCGTCTCCCGGCTGGATCGCACCCCATAGACCACCTGACAGCCGTCCAGATAGGCGTCTACCATCTTGTCCATGGCATTGATGTCGTCCTGGCCGTCGCAGTCTATGGATATGGTGATGTCGCACTTGTCCTTAGCCTCCATGAGCCCAGCCAGTACGGCATTCTGGTGGCCCCGGTTCCGGCTCTGGCTGATGCCGATATAGTGCTCGTCCTCCTTGGCCAGCTCTGAAATTATCTCCCAGGTCTTATCCTTGCTGCCGTCGTTGACAAAGAGCACCCGGCTGTCGGCACTTATCTTCCCGGCCTCGGCCAGGGATTTCAGCTTGTCCAGGAACATGGGCGCAGTGATTGGCAGCACCTCCTGCTCATTGTAACAGGGAATGACTATAAACAGTCTGGGCGTAGTCATGTCGTTTCTCCTTTGTTTTTATTGCCCTCCCCAAAGCAGAGGGCCGCAAATATTATGAACATTGGTATCAGTGAATAGTGGTAGCGGCTGGACACCTCAATGAGCATATGGGCCAGGGTAAGGCCCAGAGTGTAGAGGGGCAGCAGCAGGAAAACGGAGTCCCTCCAGGATCGCCACAGCCGCAAAAGTCCGGCCAGGGCCAGAAGGATCACCATATAGTAAAAGCAGTTGCATATCACCATGCAAATCTTCACAAAGCTCTCGGACCTGGTGAAGCGGTAGGTATATCCCCCCAGCTCATCATTTCCCAGGAAAGTGAAGAGCTTGGCCGAAAACAGCCTGCCCAGATCCAGCTCGTCGGACTTGAGCCTCTCCAGCACATGGGGCAACATGCTCTTTTGGGCCTCCGGCGCACTGCCGCCCTCCTGCCGCCGGTATTCAAAGAGCAGATCCATGTCCTCGCTGCTCCACTGGCCCAGGGTATCCATATTGAAGCCCACATAGAGATTGTATATTGGCAATCCCGCAGGCTCCTCCCCCAGGATATTCTCCAGCCTGTTGTCCCAGAGTTTTCCGGAAAGCTGGAAGCTGATAGCCAGGGCCGCCAGAAGCAGCAGCCAGAAACGCCACAGTCTGCCGTCCTTCATTTCCTCGCCCCGAAGCAGAAGCAGCCATATCAGCAGAGTGATTATAAGGATGGCACCTATGGGCCGCACAGCGTTTATGGCCTCCAGCACCAGGCCCAGCATCAGGCCCCACAGTAGAGCCGGTAGCACGCGCTTTTTTATTTTATCCTGTTTTCTGTGGAGTCTGAGCAGCAGCCAGAACAGCAGCAGTACCAGGCAGGTGTACAGCGGTTCGGAAAATATCAGGGAACCCAGCATTATCCGGCCTGGATACAGTGCCCATAGCCCACCCGCCAGAACGGCGGCAGGAAGCCCGGATACAGAGCGGGCAATTGAGAATATTAGCAGGCCGGACAGGCAGCTGAGCACCAAACCCAGCAAAACCCCCATCAACACATGCTCCCCGAATATACCTATGAACAATGCCAGGAAACTGGCATAGCCCAGAATATGAGGGTACATGGCCACATACTCGGTGCTGTATACCTCCTGGCCATTGGCAATGCTCACCGCGCAGTCCCAGTAGGTCTTATAGTCGCTGAAAGGCTCGATGGGCACAAGCATTATCCATATCAGCCCCAGGCCGAAACACAGGGCAGTTATTATAAGGGCACAGCGGCGCTCCCCCAGGCGGCTGCACAGCCCACCGAAGGCGCCGAACACCTTTTTTTTCTTTCTCAGCCACAACAGCAGACCGGCAGCCACATCCCCGGCGGCCAGGGCCGCCAGGTAAGACGGACTCTCCAGTCCCTCCGTAAAGGCCAGCACCAGAGCCAGAGCCGTTATGACAATAAGTATGGACAGCATTATCCGTCCCAGGCAAGCGGAAACTCTCTCCATCTTTTCAAAAATTCCCCTCGGTCATTATTCCCCCTCATTATATTCTCTGACGCTCCTCCCGTCAAGGAAATAAAACTATGGCATAATGAAGGAAGATTTGCTATAATGAGCAAAACCCTTGGAATCGAGGCTAATAACTTGATAAAATATAATGCAGGAAAATGTGATATTGCGGTAATAGGCGCGGGCCACGCGGGCATTGAGGCTGCCTTGGCCGCTGCCCGCATGGGTATGGATACGGTCTGCTTCACCGTTAATCTGGACAGCGTGGGCAACATGCCCTGCAACCCCGCCATAGGCGGCACCGGCAAAGGCCACCTGGTGCGGGAGCTGGATGCTCTGGGGGGCGAGATGGCAAAGGCGGCAGACAAGGCCTGTATCCAGTACCGCATGCTGAACCTGGGCAAAGGACCCGCCGTCCACTCTCTCAGAGCCCAGGCGGATCGCCGCCGCTATCAGGAAGTGATGAAGCAGACTCTTGAGCTTCAGGAGAATCTGCGCATAAAACAGGCAGAGGTAGTTGAGGTGGGCGTGGATAAGGGCGCCGTCTGCTCCGTCACCACTCACGCCGGGGCGGTATACGCCTGCCGGGCGGTAATCATAGCCTCCGGTACCTATCTGGACGGCAGCATCATCGTTGGGGAAATGCAGCGTTCCTCCGGCCCCGACGGGCTCTCTGCCGCAGTGCCTCTGGCCCGGCAGCTGCACTCCCTGGGTCTGAGCCTGCGCCGCTTCAAGACCGGCACCCCTCCCCGGGTTAACAGGCGCAGCGTGGACTTCTCCAAAATGGAGCTGCAAAAGGGAGACGAGGAGCCGGAGTGCTTTTCCTTTTCCAACCTCTACACACCGGAGAATCGGGCGGTGTGTTACCTAACCTACACCAATGAGCGCACCCATGAGATAATCAGGGCCCATCTGGACCGCAGTCCCATATACTCCGGTGTTATCCAGGGAGTTGGGCCCCGCTACTGCCCCAGCATAGAGACCAAGGTGATGACCTTCCCGGACAAACAGCGCCACCAGCTCTTTGTGGAGCCCATGGGCCTGAACACGGAGGAACTCTATATCCAGGGCTTTTCCTCCTCCATGCCGGAGGAGATACAGCTTCAGATGCTCCACACCATCCCTGGCCTGGAGCATGCGGAGATGACCCGCTGCGCTTATGCCATAGAGTATGAATGCATAGACCCCACCGAGCTCTATGCCACGTTGGAGAGCAAGAAGATATCCGGCCTCTATGGAGCCGGGCAGTTCAACGGCTCCTCCGGCTATGAGGAGGCAGCAGTGCAGGGCTTTGTGGCGGGAGTGAATGCCGCATTGAAGATACAGGGCAAGGCCCCCTTTATCCTCCGGCGCAGCGAGGGTTATATCGGCACCCTCATAGACGATCTGGTGACAAAGGGCACCAACGAGCCCTACCGTATGATGACCTCCCGCAGCGAGTACCGGCTGCTCCACCGCCAGGACAATGCGGATATCCGCCTCAGCGCACGGGGCCTGGAGCTGGGCCTTGTGAGCCCGGAACGGCACCGTCAGGTGCTGGAGAAATATGCCGCTGTGGATAGGGAGCTGAAGCGTCTGGCCTCGGTGAGCCTTTCTCCCAGTGCCGAACTGAACCGACTGCTGGAGGAAAAGGGCACCGCCCCGGTAAGTACCGGCGTTACTCTGGCCGAGCTCATCCGCCGTCCTCAGATAAGCTACGGCGATTTGAAATCCTTTGATGCGCAGAGGCCGGAGCTGGACAGATTCATAGCCGCCCAAGTGGAGATATCCCTGAAATATGAGGGATATATAAAGCGGCAGCTGAAACAGATAGAGGAATTTACCCGCATGGAGGAGCGCCCCTTACCCCCGGATCTGGATTACAGCCAGATAAAGGGGCTGCGTCTGGAGGCCAGGGAAAAACTCAGCCGTATCCGACCCTCCAACTTTGGCCAGGCCGGTCGGATATCCGGGGTTTCCCCGGCAGACATTTCCGTGCTTATGATATATATGGAGACTAAAAAATGACTAAAGTCGTTCTGGGTTTTTCCGGCGGGGTGGACTCTGCCGTGTCGGCGGAGCTTTTAAAACAGCAGGGCTTTCAGGTACTGGGCCTGTACCTGGACAACGTCGGCGAGGCAGAGTGTCTTGCCGCCCGGGAGACGGCGGAGCGGCGTGGCATAGACCTGGAGGTGCTGGACGTACACCGGCAGCTGGAGGAACTGGTGTGCCGCCCCTTTGCAGCCTGTTATCTCCGGGGCGAGACACCAAACCCCTGCATAATCTGTAATCCCTCCCTGAAGTTTAAAAGTCTGCTGAATTATGCGGATGAAGCCGGAGCAGAATTCATCGCCACCGGCCACTATGCCCGCAGTAAAAACGGGCAGATATACAAGGGCCTTCCCTCTAATGACCAGAGCTATATGCTCTGCCGCCTCACCGGAGAGCAGGCCCAGCGGCTTATACTGCCTCTGGGCAATTATGAGAAAGCCCAGGTGCGGACCATGGCGGCAGAAATGGACCTGCCCTCTGCCCACAAGCCGGACAGTATGGAGATCTGCTTCATTCCTGACAAGGACTATGTCCGTTGGCTGGAGAGCCGGGGGCCCATACCGCCGGAGGGAGACTTCATCTTCCATGGCCGGACAGTGGGCCGTCACGAAGGTATACACCGCTACACCGTGGGTCAGAGGCGGCCCGGCCTCATAGACGGGCGAAAGGTCTATATCTCCCGCATCGACCCGGTGGGCAACAATATCGAGCTGGCTCTGTGGGAGGAGCTGTTCAAAACCGAAATCACCGCCCGGGACTTCAGCTGGCTTTCTGAGCCTCCCGGCGCCCCTATAAGGGCCAGTGTCCGGGTGCGCCATACCAAGTGGGAAAATCCCGCCTGTACGGTATATCCCCAGGGGGACAGTGTGCGCATAGTCTGTGACGAGCCGGTGCGCGCCCCGGCTGCAGGCCAATCCGCCGTGCTCTATGATGGGGAACGGCTTCTTGGCGGGGGCTTTATTGTCCGGGATAAAATCCCGGACTCTGAATAATTTTTGTGGAGCTGCATATGGATCAATACACACTCAGACAGTACATGGACAAGAACCCCGAGGCCAAGCTTCGGGACATAGTCACCGGCATGCTCTATGACGACATTATCAGTCTGCGCATAGCCCCGGGCACCAAGCTGAATGTAAACCAGCTGGCCTCCTCCCTGGGTATCTCCCGCACTCCCGTGGCAGAGGCTATTGCAAAGCTCACGGAAATAGGCTTCGTAGTGACCCATCCGGGCCAAAGCGGCAGCTTCGTGCTGGATCTGAACCTGCTGGACATGATCAATCTCTATCAGGTCCGCTCCTCCATTGAGGGCCAGGCCGCTGCCCTCTGTGCCCACTCCGCCGACGACGCCACGGTGCGTCAGCTCTCCATGCTGGCCGATGCTTTTAAAGACAGTGTTATCCGCAGGGACATCCGCGGTATGAAGGATACGGACATGCCCTTCCATAAACTGATAATAAAATCCTGCGGCAATCCCTATATCGTCCAGACCTATGAGCTGATTTTGCCCAAGCTCACCATGTACCAGGCTTCCATGCTGGAATTCGTAGGCCATGACGGCAGCGGGGAAAATCCCTGGCTGCCCAGCGTAACCTTCAACCACACCTCGGTGATCTCCGCCATAAGGATGAGGATGCCGGAGCTGGCCCGCCAGTCTATGGAAGATCATGTCACTACCAGCCTGAATTTTACCACCATGTCCGGCCGCATGGCAGACCCCTTCATAAAACTGCGGGGAAAGTGAATTCAGGCAAAAAATCCAGTGTATTGCACATAAAATTTCCGGCAGAGCTCATATCTCTGCCGGAAATTTTTATACGGGATATTAAGTTTTTAAATTCAGTCTACTCGCTCGCTGCCCCAGAAGAACAGGGCCACCGTGCCGGGGCCGGTGTGGGCACCGATGGTGGTGCCAATGTTGTTTATAAGCACCTTACCGTTTAGCTTGGGGAAGCGCTGCTCTACCAGGTCGGCTACCTGCCGTGCGTCATCATAGCAGGCAGACATGGAAATGTAGCACTTGCCGTCATAGTTCAGGCCGTCCCTGGCGCACTTTTCCATCATGTTCACTATCTCTTTTATCACACGCTTCTTGGTGCGGATCTTGTAGCGGGGAATGAGCCTGCCCAAATTGTCCATATTCATCAGCGGGCAAATTTCCAGCAGGCCGCCGAAGACTCCGGCAGTCTTGGATATGCGGCCGCCCCGGACAAAGCATGTCAGATCAGTGGAGAAAAACCAGTGGTGCAGCTTCAGCTTGTTCTCCTCCAGCCAATCGGCCAGCTCCTTGGCGCTCAGGCCCTCATCTCTCTTGTCTGCCGCAGCATCCATAAGCAGACCGTAGCCGGAAGAAGCTGCCAGGGAGTCCACTATATAGATATTCCGCTCCGGGAAGCGCTCTTTGACTATAAGGGCAGCGTTGCGGGCAGAGTTTACGGTGCCGGATATGCCGGAGGACAGGCAGGTGTGGACAATGTCCAGGCCCTGCTGGGCAAAAGAGCTGAAATAGTCCACATATTCCGATATGTTTATCTGAGAAGTGCGAGTGTCGGCACCCTTGCTCATCCTGTCGTAAAAGACCTCAAAGGGCATGCTCTGCCCCAGATCGTCGGGATATTCCTCATTGTCGATGAAGTAATGGAAGCAGATGTATTTGATATCCCTCTGCTGGAAATGCTCTTTGGAGAGATCCGCAGTAGAGCAGCAGCTCAGAACATAATCACTCATAATTCGTTTTCCTTTCTTATACTTCAGCTTTCAGATACTATTCAGTATCCGAGACCCAGTTTATTCCATGGCCCGCCCTTATTCAAGCGCCTGAAGGCATTCTTAAGGTCTACGATATTAAGAAAGCCCGGTAGAGAGAACTATACTCTCTCTACCGGGCTTCATATGCAGCTCTACCATTTGTGGAGCGCCCTTATTTGTTTTTGATTTTTGGCCTTTTACCCGGCCTGCGGCGAATATTACAGCTCAAAAATACCAGTATGATTGCCGGTATCGCAATGAGGAAAAGCTGCCATGGCTTTTGCAGCGGCAACACAAAATACAGCAGCACAAACATACTGAGCACAAAAGCCGCTATAACGAACTGCAGGTGGCTGCGCCGGTTGAATACGCAAATAAGCACCATATAGGTGAGTATGGACACTGGCAAGGCCACGACAAAGCTCTGCCACACTATGTATCCCAGCAGCCAGAGCAGCACAAATACACTGAGGGCCATGGTCCACACCCCCAAAACCGCAATGGCTATAATAACATTTGCGGAGTATCTGGATATGCCCTGCTCCTGTTCCTCCACCTCGTTGGGATTTTCCCAGGCGTCATGGGTAGAGAGCAGATAGTCCACAGTCACCCCGAATATCTCCGCCATCTGGGTGAGCACATAGGCGTCTGGAATGGCCTCACCCCGCTCCCATTTGGATATGGTCTTGTCGGAATAATTGAGTTTTTCACCCAGCTCAGCCTGAGTGAACCCGGCTTGGGTACGCAGCCTGATAATGTTGCTGGCCGATATAAGCTTAAGTTCGGATAGCTGCAAAGCCATTCTCCTTTGTTATTCTTTTGCAGCGGCAATGATACGCTCTATCACGGCGGTGCAGCGCTCCGGAGTGTATACCACCGGCACCGGGTAGGTGGGGTTTGCCTCCTTCAGGGCCCACTGCACCATCTGGGGGATATCCTCCCTGCGGATATGGTCGAAGCCCTTGGGTATGCCCATGCGCTTATTCATGGCGTAGATCTCCGCAATGAACGCCTTTGCCTTCTCTTTGTCGCTGCCCTGGGTCTTGGTCCCGGTGAGCTCCGAGAGCCTTGCCAGTCTATTATACACCTTCTCTCCGTAATCTTCCAGCACAATCGGAAGAATTACGGCATTTGCCAGACCGTGAGGTGTGCCGTAGAGTCCGCCCAAGGTATGGGCTATGGCATGTACGTTGCCAACCCCAGCCCGGGTAAAGGCGAAACCTGCCTTGTAGGCGGCAATGAGCATTTCGCCCCGGGCCTCCATGTCGTTGCCGTCTCTGTAAGCTCGCTCCAGATATTTAAATATCGCCTGAGTGGCCTCCTCCGCCAGTCTGTCGCTCTCTTTGGTACGGTTGGTCCAGCATATGTAAGCCTCAACAGCGTGGGTCAGGGCATCCATGCCCGTGGTAGAGGTGGTGGCGGGAGGCAGATTTCTGGTCATCTCCGGATCCAGTACGGCATAACGGGGCACCAGTACGATGTCCATAATGGCGTATTTATGATGGGTCTCCGCCTCGGTGATCACCGCGGCAATGGTGGTCTCCGAACCGGTGCCGGCAGTGGTGGGTACGGCAATAAGAGGCGGCAGACGGCGCAGCACCTTGAAGAGCCCTCCCATTTTGGTTATGGGTTTGTTGGGCCTTACAATAAGGGCTGCTGCGGCCTTGGCGGCATCCATAGGGGAGCCTCCGCCTATGGCCAGAAAACCGTCGCACCCGTTTTCCCTATACATATCCCGTATCTGGAATACGGTGGTGGTAGAGGGGTTGGACTCCACCTGGGAAAAGTGGATGCAGTCGATACCCGCGGCCCTGATGTTTTCCATTATTCCCGGGGCCAGCTCACGTCCCACATGGCGGCCCGTGACCACCATGACCTTGGTTACACCGTTTTCTTTCAGCAGCTCCGGTATCTTGGAAGTGCTTCCCTCCCCGGTGATGGGGATAGGCTTACGCCAATGGAGAAAGCGTCCCCCTATGTTGACGCAGAACTGAAAACTCCTGTACCATGCTTTTTGTAAAACTTCCATGTTTACACCTCATATTTTTCGGATTTTTGTACTTTTTTACCATTCTAATTTCTATCCGAAATAATGTCAAGGTGTTGAGCTTGTCAGATAAAAAGCAAACAATCTGCCTGACAGTTTCCTCAGCCCTGCTGCGCGGGCCTCACTTGTTCTTTTTACGTCCGAAGATGCTCTTGCCTGACTCGCCGTCCAGGTCGCCCATGGAGGCGGCAAACTGCCGCAGCAGCTCTTTCTGGTGAGAGCTGAGGTCTTTGGGCACCTTCAGCCGCACGGTCACGAACTGGTCGCCCCGGCCGCTGCCTCTCAGGAAGGGGATGCCCTTGCCTCTTATGCGAAATACGGAGCCGGGCTGAGTGCCCTCGGGGATATTCAGCTTCACCTTGCCGTCCAGGGTGGGCACCTCTATCTCAGCTCCCAGCACCGCCTGGGCATAGCTTATCTCCTGCTCCAGCAAAACGGAAGTGCCTTCCCGCTCAAAGCGGGCGTGGGGCCTGACTATGACCGACACCAGCAGGTCGCCGGCGGGGCCGCCGTTGCTGCCGGCATTGCCGTAGCCCGGGCGGGATATTGTCTGACCGTCGTCTATACCGGCAGGAACGTTCACATCCACCTTGTGCTGACGGCGAATCTTCCCCATACCCCGGCATGTCTTGCAGGGCTGGTGGATAATTTTGCCGGTACCCCGGCACTTGGAGCAGGGGGAAGAAGTCTGCATCATGCCCAGGGGCGTGCGCTGGTTTACGGTGACGCTGCCTGTGCCCTTGCAGTCCGGGCAAACCTCCGGGGTAGTCCCGGGAGCGCAGCCGCTGCCCTTGCAGTCCGGGCACTGCTCCACTCTGGCCACAGTGACCTCCTTCTTGCACCCGAAGGCCGCCTCTTCAAAACTTATGTTCAGCGTTGCTCTCAGATTCTCGCCTTTTCTTGGAGCATTGGGGTTGCGGGCCGTCCCGCCGCCGAAGCCGCCGAACAGGTCGCTGAATATATCCCCAAAGCCGCCAAAGCCGCCGAAACCGCCGAAATCTCCAAAGCCGCCGAAGCCGCCGCCGTTGAATCCCGCGTTGGGGTCAAAGGCCGCATGGCCGAATTGGTCATATTTCTTCCGTTTCTCCTCGTCGGAGAGCACCTCGTAGGCCTCGTTTGCCTCCTTGAATCGCTCCTCGCAGGCCTTGTCTCCCGGGTGCAGGTCGGGATGGTTCTCCTTAGTGATTTTCCTGTATGCTTTTTTTATTTCATCGGCTGTGGCGTCTTTTTTGACGCCCAGCACCTCATAGTAGTCTCTCTTATCTGCCATAAGCTTCTCCTGAAAGCCGGTCTTGATTTACATCCTCTGTATATACACCATTAAGGCGGGGCATAAGCTCCGCCTTATCAGTGTCTCTATACCGGCTTACTTATTGTTGTCGTCATCCACTACAGTGTAGTCGGCATCATAGTAGTCCTGGCCACCCTGGCTGCTCTGGCCACCCTGAGCGCCGCCGGTATATCCGCCGGCCTGGCTGGGATCAAAGCCTGCGCCCTGGGCGCCGCCCGCCTGCTGGTAGAGCTTCTCGGAGATCTTGTAGAAGGCCTGGGTCAGCTCCTCGGTGGCAGACTTGATTGCGGCGGTGTCGGTGCCGGTGAGGGCGGTTTTCAAAGCACCCAGCTTGGCTTCAACTTCGCTCTTGTCGGCGGGGTCAAGCTTGTCGCCGGACTCGCTGAGAGTCTTCTCAGTCTGGTAGACCATCTGATCGCCCTGGTTGCGGATGTCCACTTCTTCCTTCCTCTTGGCATCCTCGGCAGCGTACATCTCGGCCTCCTTCACGGCCTTGTCGATGTCCTCCTTGGACATGTTGGAGGAGGCGGTGATGGTGATATGCTGCTCCTTGCCGGTGCCCAGGTCCTTGGCGGAGACATTGACTATGCCGTTGGCATCGATGTCGAAGGTGACCTCTATCTGAGGAACACCACGGCGGGCCGGAGCTATGCCGTCCAGGTGGAAGCGGCCCAGGCTCTTGTTGTAAGCGGCCATCTCACGCTCGCCCTGGAGGACGTTGACCTCAACGGAGGTCTGGTTGTCGGCAGCGGTGGAGAACACCTGGCTCTTGCGGGTGGGGATGGAGGTGTTGCGCTCGATGAGCTTGGTGCATACGCCGCCCAGGGTCTCGATGCCCAGGGACAGAGGAGTGACGTCCACCAGCACTATGCCCTCAACATCGCCGGAGAGGACGCCGCCCTGGATGGCTGCACCCAGAGCCACGCACTCGTCGGGGTTGATGCCCTTGAAGCCTTCCTTGCCCACCAGGGTCTTGACCATATCCTGCACTGCAGGGATACGGCTGGAGCCGCCCACCAGCAGCACCTTGGTGATATCGCTGGGCTGGAGGCCGGAGTCGGACAGAGCCTGCTTCACAGGGCCCATGGTCTTTTCCACCAGATGGTGGGTCAGCTCGTTGAACTTGGCCCGGGTGAGGGTGATATCCAGATGCTTGGGGCCGGTGGCATCGGCGGTGATATAAGGCAGGTTGATGTTGGAGGTGGTGACACCGGACAGCTCCACCTTGGCTTTTTCTGCCGCCTCACGGAGGCGCTGCATTGCCACCTTGTCGCTGCTCAGGTCTATGCCCTCGGTCTTCTTGAACTCCTGCACCAGGTAGTCGGTAATGCACTTATCGAAGTCATCGCCGCCCAGGCGGTTGTTGCCGGCGGTGGCCAGCACGTCAATGACTCCGTCGCCTATCTCCAAAATGGACACGTCGAAGGTGCCGCCGCCCAGGTCGTAGACCATTATTTTCTGGTCGTTCTCCTTGTCCAGGCCGTAGGCCAGAGCTGCGGCGGTAGGCTCGTTGATGATACGCTTCACGTCCAGACCG